>OJEJ01000111.1_pt1 | contig 48480 bp, 44 predicted proteins | sample 1593271 | NCBI WGS metagenome assembly OJEJ01 (sample SAMN05416877, study PRJEB24817) | seawater metagenome | isolation source: Sea water | place: Canada:Atlantic | collected 2013-11
ACGTTTCTTACCCGTTACCCGCACTTCATCACCCTGGACTTGTGCTTGGACCTTATATCCGCCTATTAACATCTAACACCTTATTGGTGACAAATTTATATATCCGCCTACACCCGTATTCAAAGTCAACAACGTCATAGTATAGATATTATAATGGTGTCGCCTGTTACCTGAAAAGGTTTAAATAGTATCTCAATGACGTTTGCCGGCTCAGAGTGATTGATCTGTGATGGTTAGTCTCGAAAGTTTTTAAACTGGAATGGTTGCCCAAGGTCTGCTTCGCGGACCAACGCCATCACTGCCTGTAGATCATCCCGCTTCTTCCCTGTTACCCTGACTTCGTCACCTTGGACCTGCGCCTGGACTTTCATTTTTATTTTCTTTTCTTTGATCATTTTGATCATTTTTTTAGACACATCAGCTGCTATTCCTTGCTTAAAACTGACGTTTAAGGAAAACGTTTTACCGCTGTGCAACGCTTCTTTGTCGTATTCCATTACGGTAGGGTCTATTTTCCTGTTTACTAACTGCGCTGCGAAAATATCCAGTAATTGTTGGCACTGAAAATCAGCCTCTGCTTTGAGTGTCACCACATCATTAGCAACGGTAATTGTTGCATCAACGCCACGAAAGTCAAAACGTGTGGTCAATTCGCGCGCTGCATTGTTGGTGGCATTCAGAATTTCAGCACTATCGACTTCCGAAACAATATCTAAACTGGGCATAGGACGACTCTTTTTAATCAATCTGGAGTATTATTTTAACTTAATCCATCGGGATCGGCTCACTATTTTTGAGGCTCTGCTTTACGAGTTTATCTAGGTTCACCACTCGGCTATCCGCTGCTAGGGTAACAATGGCGCTTCTCGCCACAGATTGCTCTCCTACCAGAGTTACTTGCTTGATTGACCGCGTTAGAGCCGTATAGAGCATACTGCGCTCTAAGAGGCGTATACCGGGCATTATCGGCATAATCACTCGCTCCCACTGGCTACCTTGACTCTTATGGACAGTGATCGCATAGGCAAGTGCAACATTCTCTGCGAGGTCTGACTGGGTTACTTCAACGATATTTCCCTGGAAGTCGATCAAACAAAGCGGCTCATCAATGGAGTTAGCCTCGAGTGCTTTGATAATTACACCCATCGAGCCATTGCGCAATTCGCGGTCGTAGTCGTTTACCTTCCAAAGAACAGGGTCTCCCTCTTTGAACGTCCCGAAGTGCATTTTCTGGATAAGGTCGGCTGAGCTATGCCAGGACACTCTTCTCCCGGCAGGGTTGTATCGATTCTGACAGGCTGTATTTAACGTAGTGCAGTCAGCAACGCGGGGAGCAATAATTTGGGCCTCACCCATCGCGATAAACTTACCATATAAATCGACGCAGACATCTAGCGGGTTCCGCCGCTCCTCTATGAAGCTGACACCTTCGCTTCCATCTATTTCATCCAGACACTGAACAGGAACGCTAGGCCAATCACCATGCCTAACCGCTAAAGCCACCACGGGTATGCCTGACTCGCTACTTTGTCTCTTCACTTGTGTAAGCTCTGTTTGAGGGAAGCCCTCTAGCCCTTCAAGCGCATGTAAAACCTTCCCTGGACCAACAGGGGCAAGCTGATAAGGGTCCCCAACGAGGACGAGACGGCATCCAGGGGGCAGGCTTGCGATCACCCTGCGGAATGACAGCACATCCACCATGCTCGCTTTTGTACTATCCCCTTTTCCGACCGAAAAGTTGTCAATTGGTCTCTTACCAACAGTGACGGCGATTGGTAGGTAGCGCAAGCGTGGGTCGTCCCTCATTTCGATAGATGCGTAAAAACTATCCGCGTCAACGTGGACTATTTTCCGCACTTTTTTAGTGCTTAACTCTTCCCCTTCAGCGCTGCTAATTCTAATTCCTCTTTGAAGGCCTCAGTAATTTCAAACAAACGAGACGTTAATTCTTTCACTTCAGTTAATCGTGTCGCTTTTGACATTTGATGCATAATACTTTCAAATTCATCTTTGATAATTCCTACACTGGCGGCTAGGTGCATTTGATCATAAATTTTACCCATTTGGGTGATTTCATTGAAGGCAAGATCGATATAGCGGTCAAGCGAGCCAATGTCTTTATGGCCAGTCCACTCTTGCAGATCCATCTTTAACTTCGAAGTCGACAGCAATGCTTTTCTGAACGCATCTTGATTTTCCAGATCATAGTTCTCGATAGCTATAATGAACTTTTGCGTGATGTATGCGTGTCTCCAAAGATGCGGGGCATATTGCTGAGCAGCAATACCCGCTCTCGTTGCTATAGCAGTAAGCCGTTGATTAAAGAAGCCTTCGCTACCTGCGTTGCTTCTGTATGGCTCACAAACAGATATCCATGGTCTTTAGATGCACCAAGTTTCTGCCTAATCAAAGGTCTGCGTATTACCCTAATATAGTGCATCGCATTATTAATGAATTCCCTCGGTACAGGAACAAAACGATCCGCCTCGTCTTCTCGTGTTTTTGCAGTGTGCATTTTGAGGAGCACCGGTGATCCAATTGAATTCAATGCATTGATAAAGTCCTCAACTTTCAATTCACAAACCTCAAAACGCCGACCTGGTGACTGTTCAAAACAAGCGATCATGAGTTCCTCCCTTAATCGCAAGCCTTTGTCTTTAGTATTTTTGCACTCATCTTTAAGCCTTTTTACAACATCCTTGCTTACAGGTAATTTTTTTATTGTAGGGCTAGGACCAGGGAATGAGGCATGACTCCAGTACGTTTCAGTTTTGGTTTTACCACGTTTGCCATAGGGCTTTTGATATGTATATTCATACACTTCAATTTGACATCTGCGCGCTTGAGTTAGTGACTTCCATCAAAAAAATATTTCATATGGAGTGAAAATATAGGCGACTAAGTTTCTTCAACTGATATTGCTTTTTCTGAAACAGCTTTCTCGGCGTCAAAGGTTATATCTTTTTTTAGCTGCTCTTTTACAAACTCCGGCATAGGCTGCGCGCTGACCAATACTCGTTGAGTTAAGTTACGTCTATTCAATATTGATGATCTCTGAAGTTCTTCACTCATAATAAGTTGCCGAGCAAAATTTATATGCAGCGAAAAATGTATCGAGAAGTCCTCAAGACTTTGCCAATTGTTACACCACTCAAGATACAGCTCTCGATTACTCAACACTAAGTCTCCAAAATACAAAAGTTATGAAACATACAAAACTTGTTGGTTACTTGTTGGAGATCAGAACGGAAAATTTAATATCTCCACTTTTAAATTAATCAGCTTTTTTTATATATATGCGCTCAGCCTGCTTAGCAACGCGAGTAGCGTTCTGTTCGTTGTCATTTAAAATGAGGACTAATAACTGGAAATCTATTGCCCAAACTTATCTAGTTTTTTTTCTCATGGTTACAAACTCTTCTGCAGCAGAGGGATGAATACCCACAGTCGCGTCAAAATGGGCCTTTGTAGCACCTGCTTTTAAAGCAATACTCATACCCTGAATAATCTCAGCCGCATGTTCACCCACCATATGGCAGCCCAGCACAATATCTGACTCTTCATCGACCACCAGCTTCATAGTGATGCGTTCAGTGCCGCCACCCAGTGTCTGCAACATAGGCTTAAAGTCTGAAAGATAGATCGCAATACTCTTATATTCTTCCCTCGCCTGTTCCTCGCTGAGACCAACAGTGCCGAATTCTGGCTGGCAGAATACAGCCGTGGGGATATCCCGATAATCAATAGTTGCGCTGCTATCACCAAACAGGTGATCTACCAACACCATGGCCTGTTGAATCGCCACAGGGGTTAACTGTACTCGGTCAATCACATCTCCCAAGGCATAAATGCTGGGTTCCGCAGTAGCGAAATACTTACCAACCTGAATGGAGCCATTGTCCCGCATCACCACATTGGTTGTTTCTAAGCCCAGCCCGGCCGTATTGGCCTTACGCCCCGTGGCGTAAAGCACCAAGCCTGCCTCAAGGTCTGAGCCATTATTTAAGATTACAGACAGCTGTTCATCAGTCTTAGTGATCTGACTAATCTCAGTGTTTAAATGGATATTGACACCTTTGTCGTCCATACCCTGCATAATTTTTCCACCCATTTCTGCATCAAAGGACTTAAGCAGTTTCGGACCGCGATAGACTAACTGAGTCTCTACCCCCAGACCGTTTAAGATGCCGGCAAACTCTACTGCTATATAGCCGCCACCAACCACCACAGCCTTATTGGGTAGCTTATCGAGGAAAAACATTTCATTAGAACTAAGCGCATGTTCGCTACCGGGAAACTCTGGAATATAGGGCCAGCCGCCCGTTGCGACCAAGATAGTACGAGCTTTGTAGGTCTTGCCATTAACGCTGACAAGGTTTGGCCCAGCCACGGTTGCTCGGCCATCAAAGAGATCAGCGCCACTGTTATCAATTAGATTATTGTAGATGCCATTAAGGCGCTCAATCTCAGCGGTTTTGTTATCTCTTAAAGTTGTCCAGTCTAGCGTCGGCTGCTGGGGCATGGTCCAGCCAAATCCCGCGCTAGCATGAAATAACTCCGGGAACTGAGAGGCATAAACAAATAGTTTTTTCGGCACACAACCCACATTAACGCAGGTACCACCGAGGTAACGCTCCTCCGCCACCGCCACCTTTTTACCCTTAGATGCCGCCATACGAGCCGCTCGCACCCCCCCTGAGCCCGCACCAATAACAAATAGGTCGTAGTCAAATTCCGTTGTCATACAAAAATCTCCGTCAAATCAAATTACCTCGCTTGATTAGGTGCGGCCGTCACCCGAATTGCCAATTTGGCAGTACCCCAATTAATCGCGGCCGTCTCTTCGGTTAAGCCCTAAAATCAACTACAGTTTCTATATTTAATCATCGACTATATCGTTGGCCGGATGCTCATGACCGTGAGTCGGAACATGTCCCGTACCCTCTAAACAGTGCATCTGATGAAGCGAAGAAGATCCCCCTCCACCACATGCGAATAAGATCAAAATATATAAATTTTTATGCATAATCATAGTCTTTTTATTATTTTTAAATTACTCAATGACTATAACGGTGAGACTGCGATTCAATATGCCTGATTCTAAATTTTCATGATTAACCCGACAATTAGATCACGCTATTTTTTTAATTCATTTTTGTAACTTTTAGCCTAAATCTGGAGACAGGCTAGTCTGAAAAAAAGCCATCATATTCGAATGCTAATCAAACGATAATATGCATATTTTAGTGCACCTTGTTTGCAAAATACGCTCTATGATTTAAACAGAGGAAAAGATAATGAGATATCGCTCTTCGACCACAGCTATCCGCTTACATCTAGAGGCTGCCATTCGTGACGCACACACACCACTTGACTGAGCACCTATGACAAATGGGTCATAGTCAACCTCTGTTGTCATGCAAACGGCTCCATTAAATTATCTCGTTTGATTAGGTGCGACCGTTATCCGAGTGGCCAATTCGGCGGCATACCAATAAATAAATTGGGCTACTCGATTATTCACCAGATGGCCGTCATCTGGCATATGGGGTTTTATATTGGGGTGGGGCCAGTCCGTGCCCCAGAGCACCCAGTCGGGGAAAACGTCTACTACTCGTGCAGCAAAGGGAACAAAATCACCGTAACTTGGCGGTCCCTGTAAACTGAGTCGTTCAGGGCAGGTCACCTTGGTCCAGCAGTTGTCATTTTTCCGGTGCACTTTGGAACGTAGTTTGAGCCAACGTGAATAAAAGTGTGCAATAATCTATTTCCCAAAAACGCCCAAGTTAAAGTACGAGCAACCGCTTCGATATCGGATTCACGCATGACATCCGTCGCTGCAATGTCACCTCGCGGCTGGCTATCCAGAGTATTGATCATCGGGGTTTCGGCTTTGCAAGCATACGGTTTTTGCTCCGCTCATAATGGTGTTCCTAATCAACTAATGAAATTGACTTTGACGATGCTCCGCGTGCTAGCGGGGGGATCCCCGCCAGTATCTAAACTTACGGAAATACATGGGGCGGAATTGTCGCCAACACACCGTTGACGAAGTTATCTACCCTGTTGTTAACCGGATTTTCTCTATTGGTTTCAACGTGATCACCGGTGGGAGAGAGATCAAATACATGAGGACTGTTGGGTTGATTATCGATTGCGTCACGCAAGTCATCATACATCCAGCCGCAGTTACTCAAGCCGGCGGCTGCGGCCTGGGGGATTGTCGGTAATATGCCCCCGCGGTAGCCCCCGCAACCGGGATCTTTCTCGCCGACAATGTACATGCTCGGCACCTCGACGAAGCCGCCCTCGATTACTGCCTCAGGGTAGATGCCGAGGCCCAGGTAGTCATAACCTAACTTATCCATACCATCGGTGCGAAGGTCGCTCCCGGCGTTAAATACGTACCCCTCCTCGCCGACCAAGGCATCAAACATGTCGAATATCCTGGGGGGAGTGAATGCCCACGAGTCGGCCACGATCGCCGTCAGGTAAGTGCCTTCTTCCGCGTAGGCCTGTGACATGGCAAACACGCCAAGCGAGCCCGCGCTGGTACCGTGAGCGAAAACGTGAGTAGAAGAATAATTGGCCACGGTGTAGTCCATGGCCGCCATGGTGGCCTGCAAGCCGTTAACCTGCCTCTCTCCACCATTCGGGTTCGGGTTATTCAGGTAGGGCGCGCCCCTGCCGGCATAATTATCATGGTCACACATGGAGACCAGCAGCACCCGGTATCCTTCCTGTAGTCGCCGTGTAAGCGTGGAATCCATCACCTCATCATTGCTCATCGTATTGTGAAGCAGATGGTTGTCTATAAGATCGTCGAATGTTTCTTCATGATTGAAGGTGTCCTGGGTCTGAGTCTTTACTGACTGGTAAACCTGATCCTCATCAAACCAGCCATAGCCGCCGCCGTGCAAATAAGCCCACAGCGGTGCCTCGGCACCGGAATTATTGGCGGGTTCCATCACGAAAAACGTGTAGTTGCCAGACAGACCGCAGGTGTAGGCATCATTGCGATAGAAGTTGAGTACCCAGGAGTCAACACCCAGAGTGAGTGTTCTGGACTCGACAGGTGTTATCTGGGCAGTGGTTCGACTGACAATTAAATTCGGACCAGGGGTGATTTCCACTTCAATGCTCATCGATTGCTCGCCACCAGCACCACTGCAGCTGAGCGAATAGATTTTGGTGCCTGCAACTTCTTCGGAGATTTTTTCATCTCCAGAGAGCGTCTTATTGCCACTCCAGTCCCCCGATGCAGAGCAAGAGGTAGCATTCGAGGATGACCAAGTCAGAACAAATTCCGTGTTAACCCGAACCTGCTCCTGTGAGGATGACAAAGACAAAACTGGCAACGCCGGTGGCGGTGATGTCGTATTGGCTGCGCCACCTCCGCCACAACCTATCACTAAAAGCAAAAAACCGACCCCATTAAGGAGTGTTATGCCTTTAAAGTACTTTAGCAGGCCGCCTGTCTCCGAATCACATTTAGCATTCATATTCGTATTCCCACCTCAGTTAACGTTTGTTTGCCCCTACCATAAACAGGTTCTGCTCAAGAATCATTTGCTCGCCTGCCTTTGCCTTTTAACGCGGGCATCACCTTGCGCCACAAATAGGATGACGTTGGATTGCCATGCAAAAAGACAATGGGGTCTCCTTCCCCCTCTTCGATATAGGCCATTTTCATGCCGTTAATGGTTTTTTACTTCTTCAGGTTTCTAAATTCTTCACTCATAGAAACCTCCTTTTTATTTTCTTTTTGCACTGCGGATAGCCTGTTCTTCAACGCCCTACTCCAACGGATTTATGATCATAAAGTCAGGCACAAGTAATGCATTCTGTGGTCAATCAGCATCATCTTGTCGCCGGGAATTCCCCGAAGGGCGCAGGTGGGTTGTTTGCCAAAATATCACCGATAAAGGTGTCAACAATATCGTTTGCGACTGTCACGTTGTTGGTTGGCACGTGCCCAAGACCGGGCAAGTTGGCGACCTGGTGCGGGCTGTTTGGCTGGGCATCTATTGAGTCGATGAGTCCTTGGGCCACCCATTCGCAATTGTTCTGATCCGCGGCGGCAGCTTCTGGTATGGGTGGGAGATCCCAAAAACAGAAGGGGTCTTGTGTGCCGCCAACGAATAGCAGGGGCACCTCAACAAAGCCAGCATCGATCCGGCCCTTGGGGGCGATAACATCACTGCGGCTGATATCACCGTAAAAACCTTGTTTTTCTCCAACGCCTTCGTAGGTCCAGCCCGGTTGACGCGGAGCCTGTCCCGGGTAAACTTCGAATAAGTCGAAAGCTCTTGGGCTCAAAATAGAATCCCCCACCACACCGGTGAGATATATATTTTGCGCTGCGAAGCTCATCGCCAGGTTGTAAACACCCACCGAACCGGCACTGGTACCGTGGGCAAATACCTCGGTAGTCGGGTAATTCTCTACGGTATATTCAACCGCCGACATAGTGGCCTGCATACCGTTCACCTCGGCACCGGGGTTGGGATTGTTGGGGTATGGCGTGCCAAGACCAGAGTACTGGTCGTGGTCGCACATCGATACTATGACCACGCGATAACCCTCCTGGATGCGCCTTGTGAGAGTGATATCTTTCGGCTGTCCGTTCTTAACGGTGCGTCCTTGAAGTTGTATTGTCAGGAGGTCATCGAAGGTTTCCTCGTGGTTCCAGGTGTCTTCGGTTTGATTGCCGACGGCTTGGTAATCCCCATTCTCGTCGTAAAAACCGGCGCCACCGCCATGCAGGTAGACCCACAGGGGTGCTTCGTAGGTTTCGTCACCGCTCACTGGATTGACGACCATAAAGGTGTAATTGCCGCTGAGGCCGCAGCTGTAGGCATTGTTGCGATAGAAATCTAAATCAAAGGTGTAGCCGATGCTGAACAGGGTTTGTTCGCCAGCCAGCGCAATGGCATCGGTGCGCCGCTCTACGGCAAACAGGGGTGTCAGGTAGTACGTCTCACCTGTATCTTGAGCGGGTGGTAGAAGGCCGGTGGAGCCTTCGAAATCAGCGGTCTCGAGGCGGCAAGGTCCAGTGGTATCGCCGCACAATGCGCGATCCTTTTGCGTCCAGCCCTTGAATACGAACCCTGCTGCAGGCTCAGCAACAAAGGTTTCGTCAAACGCCACATCGCTGATGTCTATGGAGCAAATTTGTCCAGCAGGGCATTCGATTTCACCAGAGATGGTAGTGACCCGACCTTCAACAGGGCTTTCTATCTCGACGGTAGCAGGGATACCAGGCTCAGGCGTGGGCTCCAGATCTGTGTCTAAGCCCGCTGACGAGCCACCACCGCATGCAGAAACTACTGTGAGCGTGTATATCATAAGGAGTATGTATATGCGTTTCATTGAACTGGACCTCTCGCTCTGTCTTCTTGAAATTTCACCGCGCTGGATAGCAAGGGCAAAAAATGACAATATATATTACTTGCAGGACGAATAATATTATTATGTCCGCAAAGTGAATCGCTGTTGTCATGCAAACGTCTTTGTTAAATCATCTTGCTTGATTAGGTGCGGCCGTCATCCGAGTTGCCAATTTGGCAGCACCCCAATAAATTGGGCTGCTCAATTTTCCTCTGGCCAGCAGAGCCGCATCGGATTATCGACCAGCAGCTTGCGCTGCAACTCAGCAGTGGGTGCTATGCGCGGGATCATATCCACCAGATGGCCGTCATCTGGCATATGGGATTTCATATTGGGATGAGGCCAGTCAGTGCCCCAGAGCACCCGGTCGGGGAAAAGTTCTACTACCCGTGCAGCAAAGGGAACAAAATCATCGTAACTTGGCGGTCCCTGTAAACTGAGTCGTTCAGGGCAGGTCACCTTGGTCCAGCAATTATCATTTTCCCGGAGTAGTTTTAAAAACAGCTCAAATTCCTCACCATCAATCGGTTTACTGCAATCAGGGCGGCCCATATGGTCGACCACAACGACGGTATTGAGAGAGGCGAAGAAATCGTAATATTCAGGCAGGTCCGGAGCTTCAAAGTAAATAATAATATGCCAACCCAGCTTGGCGATGCGCTCGGCAACCGACTTAAGTACCTCAGGAGGAACCGGGTTAACCAGGCGTTTAACAAAGTTAAAACGAACTCCACGCACACCGGCACTATGCATTTCGGCCAGTTCAGCATCAGAGATATCCGGTGACACCACGGCAATACCACGGGCCTTGCCATCTGAGTGAATCAGGGCATTAATCAGAGCGCTGTTATCGGTGCCATGACAGCTAGCCTGAACGATTACATTGCGCTCAAAACCCAGATGGTCGCGCAGTTCAAATAACCTTTCTTTTGGCCCGTCACAGGGGGTATATTTTCGCGTTGGCGAATAGGGAAAATCATCGCCGGGGCCGAAAACATGGCAGTGGGCGTCCACGGCTCCCGCGGGCGGTGTAAAAGCCGGTTTCGATGGGTTGGGATGAAAATCCAGCCAGTTTGTATCTTTTTGAAACTTGCTCATTGCTTTCTCAGCCTCTATTTTCCGCGCGCTTTCAGGGATGCATCTAACCGTGGATACAGCCGCCGGGCATTTAATTCAAACACCTTATGCTTGTCCGCTACAGGGATATCAAGGGCATCAATATAGCGCTTGGTATCATCAAAATACTGGCCCGTTTGCGGATCAATGCCGCGCACCGCACCAACCATTTCTGAACCGAACAGGATATTGTCTATATCAATCACCTCAAATAAAAGGTCAATCCCAGGCTGATGATAAACACAGGTGTCAAAAAATACGTTTTTCATCACATGCTCCGTGAGCAGTGGCTTTTTAAGCATATCGGCCAGACCGCGATAACGCCCCCAATGATATGGCACCGCGCCACCGCCGTGGGGAATAATAAAGCGCAGATCCGGAAAATCGGAGAACAGATCACCCTGCAAAAACTGCATAAAGGCGGTGGTGTCGGCATTGATATAATGGGCACCAGTTGCATGAAAGTTTGGATTGCATGAAGCAGAAACATGAATCATCGCCGGTATATCAAGCTCCACCATTTTCTCAAAAAACGGATACCAATGACGGTCCGTGAGTGGTGGGGCGGTCCAGTGACCGCCCGATGGATCCGGATTAAGGTTACAACCCACAAAACCCAATTCTGAGACGCACCGCTCCAACTCAACAATAGAATTTTCAATGGCCACACCTGGAGACTGGGGCAACTGGCACACGCCAATAAACTGCTCGGGAAATAATTCAACCACCCGCGCAATTAGGTCATTACAGGCCGCCGTCCAAGTCTGAGAAATCTGCTCATCACCCACATGATGGGCCATGGTTGAGGCCCGAGGCGAGAATATGGTCATATCTGCCCCACGTTCTTTAAGCAGCTTTAACTGATTCAGTTCGATACTTTCGCGTATCTGGTCATCGCTTATAACCGCACTCTGGGGTTCTGGCAACGACGGGTCTTGCAACCTTGCCATCTGTGCCGCGCGGTAGTCCTGATGCGGATCAGGTGCGGTTGTATAGTGGCCATGACAATCAATAATCATTATCTTAATCCCTAGTTTATTTGCTTAACCCTTTAGTCGTCCAGAGAGTCCAGATACACCAAACCACTCTCTTCCAATCTGGGTCGCATATTGTAGATATCCAATCCCAGCACACCACTTATCAATTGCTCGCGCTTAGCAACTTCTCGAGCTTCACGTTGACGAGACTCCTCTAAAACTACCTCTGCATCTTTGCGCGATACCACAGCAATGCCATCGTCGTCAGCAACAACAATATCACCCGGATTAATGAGCTGACCGGCGCAAACAACGGGCACATTCACGCAACCCAGAGTATTTTTCACTGTGCCTTTGGCATTTATAGCCCGCGACCAAACCGGGAAATTCATTTCTTTAAGGTCCCTAATGTCCCGTACCCCAGCATCAATAATCAGCCCTTTTACACCGCGTGCCTGAGCCGATGTCGCCAATAGATCCCCAAACATGCCATCGGTATTATCGGTGGTACAGGCAACCACCAGCACATCACCCTCTTGACAAAGCTCGATCGCCACATGCAGCATCCAGTTATCACCGGGCTGCGCCAAAACAGTCACCGCAGACCCTGCAACACGGGCACCAGCATAGATGGGCCTCATATAAGGCTTTAATAAGCCAATGCGACCCTGAGATTCGTGAACTGTGGCCACACCCATCTCACCCAGGCCTTCCACTATTGTTTGGTCTGCGCGCGCAATATTGCGCACTGCTACGGTTTTCATCTGCTCTGCTCCTTTATCAACCTTAATCGGGCTGGTTTCTCATTTATTCAGTGATAAAAATATGTTCCGGCACATAGAGTTCACCGCGACTTAACAGACGGGCGGTGCGCAGTAATCCAGCCTTTATAACTTGAGGCGGATCAGCCTGTTCATTAACATGCAGGTTTATCGAGAACTCACCGGAAGGATGCTCTACTGAAAGAGTCTTGCTGGCACCAGCTGGCACAGTGGCAATACCCTCTGCGACAGTACCGGGAATAATCGCAGCGGTTGCGGCTGATACCGCGCCCAATACCCCAATCGCGGAATGACATTTGTAGGGAATAAAGGTGCGCGTATGACAGATACCGCCTTTGATGGGTGGGGAAATCATACACATCTTGGGGACTGCCGCACCCTCCACATCACCCAAATTCATTTTCGGGCCAATCTGCAGGCGTATAGATTGGAGCTTGCTCTTTAATACTTCATTGGCATTTAACTCGTCGGGTGACTCATAGCCACTTATCCCCATATCCTGAGCGCGCAGCACCACTACTGGCATACCATTATCAATGCAGCTTATCTCTATGCCATCGACAATATCGATACGGCTACCTGTGGGTAGCAAACTGCCGCATGCCGATCCGGCGATATTGAGATAGTTACAACTAATGGGTGCGGCACTGCCGGGCACTCCATCAATACAAGCATCACCCTGATACTCAACCTTGCCCTTGGGTGTTTGTACTACCAGCTCACACTGGCTTCCGCTATTAAGCATATTGATGCGCACAGTCGTGCTATCACCAGTAGGCTCGATCAGGCCAGCTTCAATAGCAAAGGGGGCAACCCCAGCCAAAATATTACCGCAGTTAGGCGTGGTATCGACTCGATCACCACCGACCACAACCTGAGCAAAAAGATAATCTATATCGGCAACTGGAGAATCAGACAGCCCGACAATTGCCACCTTGCTGGTCAATGGATCTGCGCCACCCAGCCCATCTATTTGAGACTTATCTGCGCCCATTGCCGCAATCAAAACTTTATTTCGTAGCACCGGGTCAGCGGGCAAATCACTGGCACAAAAATATAGGCCTTTTGAACTGCCGCCCCTGAGTTGCATATAAGGAATAGCGCACTGCATCAGGGCTACCTAATCTGACTCTGCGGCGAAAGCTGCTCTGCGGTGGAATTCATTGGCGCTCCCAGACTAATGAAATCTCATCGCGAAATGCAAAACGCTCCATATGCCCAGCTACCACGCTTTGCATTTTTTCTAATGCTTCTTCAGTCTCGGCCTCTACAGTAAACGTCAGTACATTTTCAGACGACTGCAAGCGGCAATCGCCAAAGGGGAAATCTACACGGCCATGACTATCATCAAATTCAGTGGCTAACTTATGAGCGAAGTGACGGCAGAATTTTTTTAGATAGGCAACAGCCTTTAGGGTTTCAAAGCTTGACTGAGCGATCAGCATACAGAGTCCTTGGTCATGACTAATTTTTGATAAATTACTCGTCAGAGAATAACCGTCAGATTACATAACTGACTAACAATAAAGTCTTTAATAGCTATGAGAATTATTAATAATTAATTTTTTTCTCATTTCAACTGAATTAGTCTATCCGCGTTAATTCGCGATTTACGGAGTATTCAATTAAAAAGAGCTTAAATTTTATATAAAAGAAATTATTTAATATACTTTTCTCATGTATAATTGAGGTTCGTCTAGAGTCGCCACGATAATTATGAATGTCGATCAATTAAAAATTCCCGAGCTAAGCCTAAGATATCTTAAGGCGGCTAAATGTGTTGCTGAATTGCGCAGCGTAACAAGGGCTGGGGAGCAACTGAATCGGTCGCAAACCGCAATATCCAAGGCCATTATCGAACTTGAAAGCCAGCTTGATGTACCACTTTTTGACCGTACGACTTCCGGCGTTTCTACCACTGTATACGGTGAGGCACTGAGTCACCGCGTCACTATGGCAATGGCGGAGTTCGAGTCGGCTGCCAGCATTTACGACCAGTTCAAAAAATCGAGGAGGGATTTTCATAACAACCCGCTGTTCTCTATGGAAATTAGCTATAAACGACTGGCAGCGCTTATCGCCCTTTATGAAACCTGTGACTACAACGGCGCTGCCCATATGCTCGGCATCACCAGTGCGGCAGTCTATAACTCAATTCGTGAACTGGAGAATCTTCTGGATCTGGCGCTTTTTGGCAAGGATCCCTCTGGGGTTAATCCGACACCCTATTGCAAAATCCTTGTGCGCCATACCAAACTGGCGTTTTCACAGATTCGCCACGCAGTGGACGATATTGCCAGCTTAAATGGCGTAACCTGCGGCAGGGTCACTGTTGGCACCATGCCCTACTCCAGAACCATTCTGACACCCCGTGCAATCAATCAACTTCTAGAAGACCAACCGCAGCTGGATATCTCTACAATTGAGGGCCCCTATAATTCTCTACTATCCGGTCTGCGCAGTGGCGAAATTGATATGCTGATTGGTGCCATCAGACCAAAGGAAGCTGCACCCCACCTGAAAACTGAACGACTGTTTGATGATAAACTGGCGATTTTAGCTCGCAGCGATCACCCACTGGCCAAGAAAAAAACCCTCACGCCGAAAATACTGGAAAAGTTGCAATCTGTGCTGCCACCCTCTGGCACCCCAACAAGATTACTGTATGACCAGTTTTGCACCCAGCATGGGATTAGCGTACCAGCACATTGCATTGAGACAAGCTCTGCATCTATGGTGCGCGGGCTATTGATGGAAAGTGATCGAGTAGCTCTGCTCTCTGAACACCAAATTTACTATGATAAAAAACTGGGTGCACTGACTGCCCTGGCCATTGACATGCAAAGTACCTACCGGCCTATTGGTATAACCATGCTGTCGCATGTTCGCCCCTCTCCAGCAGCAGGGTTGTTTCTGGACAAGATTCGCTCAGTAGCCAAGGACCTTAGTCTCGGTGTTTCGTAACCTACTACATCAGGCCTGCGAAATCATGCTCTGCTCTAACCTATCCAATGTTTTCATGGCCTCAAGGCACTGCTGAACGCTTGAATTAGGTTCCCTATCCTGGGCAATCGCCGCAAAGAATTCCCGATCGGCCAGTTCCACACCATCCATCGCCACGTCAACCTGAGACAGATCAATGGGATTGTCGTTACTATCAAAAAGATCATCATATCTTGCTATATAAGTCCCATTGTCACAGATATACCGAAAGTAGGTGCCCAGGGGACCGTTATTATTAAACGATAGAGAGAGCGTACAGATAGCGCCTGTAGCCGCTTTCATACCAATACACATATCCATGGCTATGCCCATGTCAGGATGACTGGGGCCCTGCATGGCAAATGCCTGAGTCGCTGGCCCGCCAGTCTGATACTGGAATAGATCAACTGTATGGCAGGCGTGATGCCACAACAAATGATCCGTCCAGCTGCGAGGCTGGCCCAGAGCGTTAATATTTTCACGACGGAAAAAATAGGTTTGTACATCCAACTGCTGTAGCTGTAACTCACCCGACTTTATTTTGTTATGAATCCATTGGTGTGAAGGATTAAAGCGCCGCACATGGTCTACCATGGCCACCAGACCAGTCTCCTGCTGCACCTCAACTAATTTCTGGGCGTCAGCAAGATTGTCGGCCATGGGAATTTCAATCAGTACATGCTTGCCAGAGCGCATTACCTGAATAGCCTGAGCGGCATGCAGCCCCGTGGGTGTAGCTAAAATCGCAGCATCGACTCCATTTTGATTCAGGGCCTCAGCTAGATCCGTGGTGTAAAAGGGTATGCCCCGCGCATTGGCAACTGCCTCGGTCGTCTCAGCGACACCACCACAGATTACTGACACCTCAACATCCTCAATGCGAGCAATTGCATCTATATGTTTATTGGCGAATGCACCTTCCCCGACCAAGCAAATCTTCATTACTCTCTCCCAAAGCGCGCAGTTGCAGATTCGCACTGTTCCTTGAACACTCTATTTATAGGCAGGGTAAACATCCATCAATTATGTATCGATTTCATCGATATTCGTCCTCTTCTCATGGCAGCAAATAGTCCTTTAATGACATGGTTATCGAGCCTTGTAATGCCTACTCATCGAATTCAAAAGGGGAACCCTATGGCACATTCCAGCACATCAAATATCTGTGCCGAAGATGGCTACAATTTTTCGACCTATATGGCCGTGCCGATAATATCTGAAATCGGTGGTTTAATTTTGATCCATGAGATATTTGGCATCACTGCACAGATGCGGAATCTGGCAGACCAGTTTGCTAATGTCGGTTATAAAACCATTGTGCCCGCACTGTTTGATCGCATTGAGCGCGATGCCTGCCTTGGCTACGATGAAATCGATCGTGGCAAAAAACTGGCTGGCGCCTGCAGGCAGGAGCATCTGTTATTGGACCTTAAAGCTGCCATGCATACATTGGCTACTCGCCACGTTGCGGTGGTCGGCTATTGTTGGGGAGGCGGGATTGCCTATTTAGCTGCCTGTAATCTACCCATTAATAACGGCGCAGCTTTTTATGGCACGCGACTGCCGAGTTATTTGCATCAGCAAGCAAATTGTCCTTTTCAATTCCATTTTGGCGGCAAAGACAGCGCCATAGGCCCAGAGGTTGTGGAGCAGGTACGCACCGCCAATCCTAGCAGTGATGTTTTTATCTATCAGCAGGCCGGCCATGGTTTTGCCAATCAGGCTCGGGCCAGTTTTGATACTGCCAGTACCATATTGGCAGAACAGAGGCTTCTAGCTTTTCTGAGCCAGCGGACTGCTTAGTCATCGTTAACTGTATGACATTGATTTACTGCTAATCCAACATAGCGGATATAGTTAGCCAGGCCTCAGCGCCCGCCCTATCCATAAGCTCCAGATACTTGGGGTTAAACCAGCCAGCTAATCCTTGCTGGTATCCCTCAGTTCTCTTAAGACGTTCATACCAGTCTTTAAAGTGCGGTTTGTGATGCCACATAGCCGAAAGATGTAAATGCTCCAGGCGTGTAGCGTAGGGCGCAAATGCAATATCCGCTAAACTCATGCTGTCACTGCCGATCCACTTATGCTCCGCTAATTCTGCATCCAGTTCGTCAATAAATTTAGCAAATTCATTGACTGCTCGAACAAAACGGGGCGACCCCATACCATCAGTCATCACTTGACGCTGCACATCGCGCATGTAGGCATCAGGGATTGCATTGAGATGCTTCTCAACCAAATTCATATCACCTTTGCAGGCGTCCAGTAGCTGAATTCTATAGGCTATTCCAAAACTGAGTGTCGCCAGTTCAAGATGCAGACCATCATCCAATTTTTTCATCCACCAACGGACTTTAGCTCGCTTAAAAGGTGTCTTAGGCATCAATGATGGCGTGGGAAATACTTCATCGAGGTAGTCGACAATAATATTGGATTCCACCAGAATATTGCCATCATGCTCCAAGGCAGGAACCAATCCCTTGGGATTAATTTTTAAATACTCCGGCCGCAGTTGGTCACCCTGTCGCAAATTTAGCTCTTTGCTTTGCCATTCAAGTTGTTTAACCGCTAGCACAAAACGCACCTTCTGAGCGCAAGCCGACATATCATTGTGATAGAGCTTTAACATAATTGCCTCGATATAGATTCTATTTTACAACTTGATCGCTATCAGCCTTGGACGATCCACGCATGGCTGATAGAAAACCACCTACCAGCACATAGGCCATAGAGATAATAATTGCAGTGCTAATGGTCGACTCCAAGAGACCGTAATGAATCGGCACTATCTGTTTGTCTCCCAAATTTAAGTTCATCAACAAGTTGACCACGCTCATGCCGATTAGATTACCCATTACCCGAGCCAGGTTCATGGTGGCAGTGGCGACGCCAAGATCTCTCGCATCTACCGCACTCACAACTGCATTATTATTAGGGCTGGTGAATAACCCCATGCCAATACCAATAAGAAATAGCGAGCTTCCTATGTAGAGCTGGGTGGTGTGCATATCTAATTGGGCTAGCATCAAAAAGCCAATGATGACAACAATACAGCCACTAGTCGCAATATTACGAGGCTGGATACAATCCGAAAGCCTGCCGGAAAAAGGTGCTAAGAGAGCCATGGCTATGCCCTGCATCAAGATCACCTGACCCGTATCAGAGGGGCTTAGATCACGGATATATTGCAAATAGAGGCTGAGCAAAAATGTTAGTGGATAGAGGCTGGCATACATTAGCGATGCCGATGCCAGCGAAAATGAAAACAGTCGATTTTGAGCAAACATTTGCCAGCGAATCAATGGCTGATCACTGTTTGATTGGTGCCAAAAAAATAGCCAAATTAAACCTAGAGAAACCAGTAACAGCAGCGCGTAATTAAACTGCGGTAGTCCGGCCAGAGAAATAACCAACAGGATTGTACCAGCCGCAAAAATGAACGTACCCTGCCAGTCAAAGGGAACACGGAAATCTGCTCGCCATTCTCCTTTTATAAAGGCTGCAATCAATACGGCCAACAAAACAGCAATAGGTGCCGGGATTAAGAATACCAAGCGCCAGCCCCATATCTCGGTAACAATCCCACCCAGTGCTGGCGCAATGGTCAAGCCAATGTAAATACATGCCGAGTTAATACCAATGGCCATTCCGCGCTTATTTACTGGGTACAGTGAAGAAATAATAGCGACGCCAGTACCCATGGTCATTGCCGACGCACCACCCTGAATAAACCGAAAAAACAGAATGCCTTCAATACTAGCCGCCATTGCCGCACCTAGTGATGCTATGGCGGTGACCAGTAAGCCGATCATATAGACACGCTTGCGCCCGATATTATCCGCCAATTTACCGAAGGGTAAGATCAGGGCGACATTACTCATCAGGAATATAGTCGGCAGCCAGCTAACCAGTCTTGCATCAGGCTGAAATTCTGCCGCCATACTAGGCATAGCAATATTAACAGACGACATTGTCAAGGGAGACATCATGGACCCGGCGCAGACAACCAGCAGTGCTATTTTTTGAGTAAGTTTTTCGTCAGTAGAGGTCGACAGAGAGTCTGGCGTCAGGAATTCTCCAGAATTATCAACCCGGCAGCCGTGTTGGATGCGGGCACATGATAATGTCGATAGACCTCTTTGGCATCCTTATCCAACGCGCCTAACATAATCAGCCACATAACCAATTCTGCCCCCTCCGAACCTGCCTCTCGCATATATTCAGTGTGCCCTATATTAATTAGACGCTCTTTATCAGCAGTCAGGTCATTGAGAAACGCTGTGTCGAAAGGTTCATTAACAAACCCTGCGCGCTCTCCCTGTAGCTGGTGAGACATGCCACCGGTTCCCCAAACTGCAACTTTCAGGTCATCGTCAAAAGAGTCCACCGCAGCGCGAATCGCCTTGCCCAAGGCAAAACATCGGCTGCCTCGAGGCTGGGGATACTGAATAACATTCACAGCAAGGGGAATAACCTTACAGGGCCAGGCCTCTGGTTGACCACACATAATTGATAGCGGCACGGTTAGACCATGATCCACTGGCATCTTGTTGGCTATGGTCATATCAAATTCATCCATGATCAGAGACTCACAGATATGCCAGGCCAGCTCGGGATGTCCTTCAATCACCGGTACCTGACGGGGACCATACCCCTCATCTGCAGGCTCAAACTGTGCTGCCACACCCATTGCAAAGGTTGGAATTAACTCGAGTGAGAATGCCGAGGCATGATCGTTATAAACAATAATCACCACATCAGGCTTTTCCCGCTCCATCCATTCTCGCGCTGGCCCATAACCATCAAAAAGTGGCTTCCAATAAGGTAGCTGGGTTTTGTCGTGATCAACCGCCGCGCCTATCCCTGGGACATGGGACGTACCTACTCCTGCAAATAAATTAGCCACGATTATTTTTCCTCCGAGGTATATAAGTTGCCTTCGACCGGTCGGCCACCAGCAATCATCATGTCAGTAAATTCTTGTTCGCTAACCCCCGACATGGCACCACCAACATACTGCATGTTCCTGCGGTCAAAAATCGCTAACTTAAAGGTGTAATAGATATTACCACCTAGCTGCAATAGACCCAGCCAATCTCTAGATAAAACTGATTCGCGCTGTTCTTTTGTCAATGGAAAATCATCTAGATAGGCCTCTTCGTCGAGGCGAAATTTATCGCGATTTTCCGATTTATTGAGCGACATGCAGAACATATTGAGTTCATAGCCCAGAATTGAATGTTGGGGATCTAGAACATAAGTCCCGGGAATATTACTGTAGGGCCGGTCTTGCCTCATTAATGAAAGCTCCAATTCAAAGTAGTGGCTGTGGAGAGCCTTAAAAATGCTGGCCTAGGCACAGGCACAGCTTGGTGAATACATTTTTAATACCTGCGATTCAAACAGCGAGTAAAGTATGATTTATTCTTCGTCTGGGTATCTTCCCAGCGATAGAAATAGCAGGATCGATACCAGAAGTAAGCCAATAGAAATACTTAGTATGGTCTCATAGCCCTGGAACGTCTGTGCGGCCTTGCCAAACAATGGTGGAGCAATACCTGCCCCCACTGTAAAGAAGGCGATAATCAGACCAAAAATTGCCGGGTAATGAGCCGGGCCAAAATACTTGCCGGTCAAATAGGCAAGCAAGTCCAGTTCAGCCCCTGCGGCCAAGCCAATCATAACTGCAACCAGCAGAGCAGTAGCCATTGTCACCTGAGTACCGACCAAAATTAATAATCCGAGAGTCGCCACAATGAAAAAGCAAGCGGCAACACCGGGCGCCCAAAAGCGATCTACCAGGGCACCCACCATCAACCGACCTATAATCACGGTCAGTCCCATCACAGCGGCAATCTGTGCAATCGAACTGCGCTCGAAACCCTGCTCAGTCATAATGCGCTCGAAGTTCGATAGTAGGCCAGCCACGACAATAACCGTGAGAAATAAAACCGCACCCAGAATCCAAAATTGTTTAGTACGCATGGCATCCCTGGTCGTCAAACCCCAGGTCTCGGCTTTGTTCGCCATCGCCTCGCGATCGGTCGCTGCAGAAAAGTCAGGTTTTTCCTTAAATAAGGCAAAAACAATCGGTAGAGAGATAAACAAGGCACCAAGCCCAATACCGCGATAGGCGGTTCGCCAGCCATGGTGAGTAATCAGAAACTCAACGATCGGCGGCAGCAAGAAAGCACCTAATCCGGTGCCCGCCATGGTAATTCCGATAGCCTTACCACGGTGCTTGGTAAACCAGTTATTGAGCACACCGGTCCAAATAATCGGCAGAGACCCTGCACCGAGAATAGCCACCAACGCCCAACTGAGATACCAAAGTAGTAGCGAACCCGTATTGAGTGAGAGCACCACATAGGCCAAGGAGTGACCAATTAAGCCTACAATGCCGACAGTACGCAGCCCCACTCTCTGAGCGATATAGCCAATTAGAGGTCCCGTAAGAAGGCCGGAGCACATCAGAACCGTGTAACTGAGGAAAAATTGCGGTGCACTCCAGCCAAATTCGCTGATAACCGGGCCAACAAAAAAACCCTGGGTGTAATTTGTTAGTGTGAATATCCCACACATAGTGCCAATGGTCGCCGCCAGCAGCGACTTCCAACCGTAAGTAAACTCGCTCACAATCTAATCCTCTTGATTATTCTTGTAACAGGATGACAAGGCCCATCGTCCCGTTAACTGTTACTACTATATTCGATCACTATTCAGTTAATAATAGCCCCAATGTGATACATATTGTTCGTAAAACGCGCATTATAAAACAAGCCTACTACTGATGATTATTCAACCGGCTTTTCCCCAGCTGGGCGCACGGTAAATGGCCCCTCAGGCAATATCACATTATTGCTTGCTACATAGTCATTCCAATGCTTCAACATACTGTTAAACACCTCAGGTTGCAGCTGGGCAAGATCGATCTGCTCTCCAGGATCAGCCTGCAAGTTATACAGCTCCCAATCCACTAACTCATTGGGTTTACCTGAACTCACAAACTTGTACCCATTGGCAATAATGCCCCGTTTGCCCCAGATTTCCATACCCACAGTTTCGTTGCTATCACGAACCTGTTCAACCGACCCCGTCAGGAGTCCGACCAGACTTTTACCCGATACATTTTGAACACCTGCACCCGCTAGCTCTGCAAAGGTTGGCAGCCAGTCACTACTGTGGGTGATTGCGCGACTAACCTGGCCGCTAGCAATTTTATTAGGCCAAGAGATCACCGCTGGCGAGCGAATGCCACCCTCGTAGGTAGTTCCCTTGTAACGGCTAAAGGGTGTATTACTTACATGGGCCCACTCAGACCCGTAGAGTACAAAGGATCCCTCGCGCCCACTATTTTCTGATGAGTTATCAAAGTTTGCAGCAAACTCCCCGATGGGCGGCGGCGCACTGCTGTGGTCCCAGTGTTCGGCACCATTGTCAGAGATAAATACAATGATGGTGTTATCCAACTGATCTCGCGTATCGAGATAATCAATAACTCGTCCAATACCTGTGTCCATATAATCAATCATGGCCGCATATATCTCCATATTGCCCGCATGATAAATTCTCTCTTGGTCACTCAGATCGACCCAAGGCTTCAAGTAACCAGGCCTTTGTGGTGCCTTAATCGAGCTGTCGAATAAACCTAGCTTCTGCTGCGCGGCAAAGCGACCCTGCCGCACTGAGTCGTAACCCCGATCATAGGCACCACGGTACTTATCTATTATCGAATCTGGTGCCTGCAACGGCCAGTGGGGGGCCGTGTATGCCAGATAGGCGAAAAATGGCCTGCCATCATCGACATTGCTATCAATCTGCTCAATGATTCGGTCGGTATAGAAGGTAGTTGAATAAAAGTCGTCGGGCAGCTCGTCTATCAAGAGCCCATTGTCACGATAGAGCACTGGATGACGGTGCATATCGCCACCTGCCATATCCGAAAAATGGCTACCGGCGCCATAGAGCATGGCAAAAGACTGCTCAAAACCGCGGCTGCGCGGTGACCTATCAGAGTGTATGCCCAGATGCCATTTACCCGCCATATAGGTGTGATAACCAGCAGATTTAAGAATTTCAGCCACTGTATCAACTCGTGCGCTGAGGTACCCCTCGTAACCTGGCTGGCCCATTTGATTGTCTGCCACTGTCTCCGCCATATTGCCAAGACCCGCAATATGGCTATCCATACCCGTCATCAACATTGACCGGGTCACAGAACAGGTGGGGCCACTGTAAAAGTTGGTCAATGACATGCCTCTGGTGGCCAGCTCGTCCAGATTGGGTGTCAGAATTTCACTGCCAAATGCACCTATATCCGAGTAACCGAGATCGTCGGCAACGATCAGTAAAATATTAGGGCGAGACTGGATAGCCTGAGCATTTTGAGCTGTACCCAGATCTTCATCTTGACTACAGGCGCTCAACAGCACAGCTAAGAATAATATTCGCCACATAAGCATATCCAACTATTAAAAATTATTAATTAGAGTGGCTATCAGGACGCGAGTTAGGCGTCCAAAAGGTCCTCTCGTATTTTTTCGATAACCGTTTTTTTGTTCTATTCTGAGGCTAAAGCGCTCGCCTGTTTGCGCAGCTCAATGGCACTACTCAGATAATAATTTCTAGCGGTAGTCGTTAGCTTGTCTTGTGCCAGTGCGGTCAATGCATCTGCTTTACGGAGCATGGCTGCTTTATTTTTTGGGTCAACGGACAAAAGGTAGTCACACAACACAGCTGCCCACTGGTAGTCCTGCTCATTTATGGCACCAGTAATCAAATCACTTAGCGCATCCTGACCATCTAACATCTTGACGATGCGCTGCGCTTCCTGCTTATCATTTAAGGGAAACAGGTTTGTCGCATTGCCATCAAACCACCCCAGATAGCCACTAAAGATCGCGCGAACTGCCCAGTCGGGATTACCATAATAGGGCCGCAGATAATCAAGATTTTTATACTTCTCCGGCAGAACTACATAGTCGACCAGTTGATTCGGAGTCAGCCCCTTATTAATACCCTCAACAGTCTTATTAAATAGAAAGAGTATTGCATCCCTGTAGTTGGCAAGTGTTTGGTTAACGTCATCCTTACCAATTATTGGGCGAGTATGACCACCAACCAGGGCGACAGCATCCTCCTGCATTATCATATCGATCACATTGGCCCAGCCTCTAATGTCTCGGTAAGGTGTGCCGCGAAGTGCATATAAATTGGGCCATGACTTGTAAAAGTTATCGCCTGCAAAAACTACATGCTCTGCCGGGTACCACAGATAGAGACCATCATGAGTTTCTCCTGTGGCGGCAACCAGCTCCAAATCTAGACCAGCTATTTTGATTTTTTGTCGCTCTGAATTAAAAATATGAGATGGACCTATCTTGTGATCAGCCCCCCATATACCGCCTTTCCTATCGGGCCAAAAAGCCTTGGCAATGCCATTATTAATGCGCTGCTCAGGAGATAACATGAAACCCGCCTGCTTTTTACCGCGCTTTTTTTGAATCAGGATTCCGGCTGACTCCAGTGTATGCTGCTCATGGGGAAACCCCTCTCGGGCCCACACCTGAACATCTGTTGAATCCATAAACGCGGAGGCACCATGAGTATGATCGGGATGCCCATGAGTAAAGATAATCGCCTTGACTGGCTTATCGACAATGCGCCGAAAGTCCCCTCGTATTTCCCGACTGCTAGCCACATCTAATCCAGCGTCGATGATCACTATGCCTTGCGGACCAACAATCATGCTGACGGGCGAGACCGCATAGCCAACAGCGGTATAGACATTTTCCGAAACTCTGAGTATTTCTTTATTAAATTCTGCATTTCGGCTGATCAATAACCGAGTGGAGTCTGAGTCCATAGCCATGACATTACCAACGGCTAAAAAAGCAGCCATAATGGCAGACATCAACAATGAAAAACCTATGCCTTTTCTATTCACTCTGCCAGTTCCTATATTAATAATTTTACAACGATAGATTAGAAAACCTCCTCGAGATTAAGCAATTCCGGGGAGGTTTTCTTACATACTAAGGGAGCTAGTATGTGTAACCAGGGGCCTAAAAGTCTACGCTGATTGAAGCGCCGAAGGTGCGTGTAGAAGCGTTGGTTACACGGCATAGCACTGACTGGTTGGTATCCTTTTTGCCACTTTTTGGATTTGGGCCCGCCAATATGGCATTACCATCGTTAACCAGTATATGTCCACAATACTGTTCATCAGTCAGGTTTCTTCCATAAAGGGAGAATGCATACTGACCTGCGTCACCAAATCGATAGGTAAGATTGGCATTGACTAGAGTATAGGCCTCTTGGGTAAGTTGATCGACAACATTTGCATTGCCATTGGTCGCTGTCGATTTGACCTGATCACCGGTATGGGCGATGTTGGCAGTCAGATTAAGTTCGTTACCACTCTCAAGCTGGAAGCTCTGAGAGGCTAAGAGGTTAAATGAAACCTCCGGTGCCATTGCTAGCTCAGCGCCCTTAGCAAAGCTGCTATCGCCCGATTCAGTTACCTCTGTATCAAGGATAGAAACACCTGCTTGTAGGTATAAGCCACTGTCACCAGCATATCTTACATTGGCATCAAACCCTGTGATCTCAGATTCCGGTGCATTTTCTAAGCGTGGAAGACCGCCAGCGGCAGATACAAACTGTTGCAGATTTTCGTAGGTGTAGAAGAACGTCGAGGCATCCAGCTCAATGCGGTTATCCCAAAACATACCTTTATAACCAAGCTCCCAAACATCTAGGGACTCTGGCTCTAGCTTTGTATCTTCCAGAGAATTAATTACATTGGCAACCGGGAATAGTGCGTAGACAGGTCTGGTATCCAGAGCAGAACCTTTAAAGCCCCTGGATACGCTGGCATAAACCATAGAGTCCTCTGTTGCTTTCCAATCCAATTTGACCGTATAACCCACATCTTTATTATCGAGGGTTTGCTTTATTTGACGAGCAATTTCATAGCCATTGGCATCATACTCAGCAGTGCCAGGATTTTGTTCAGCAACCAGTGCGGCGACATCATCTGTGAAATACAATGTATGTGTTCCCGCACCTGCAACGCTTGGGGAAGAAGGTCTATAATTTCCCACAATCTCTTCATCTGAATAACGCACACCAGTGGTTAAGGTCAGTGCATCACTGAAATCGTATTCTCCCTGGAAATAAATACCAAAGTTTTCCTTGGTATGATCCAGTTCAACACTTGGGATCTTGTTACCGCCACCAAACTTACCTGCTGAACCTCGCAAACCTGTATATGAATCTGCTTCTTCATCAAGGAAGTAAACGCCCGCTATCCAGCGATAGTCCTCATCACCATTGGAAATTAAACGTATTTCTTGCTGAAAGGTATCGCGATCGTCCTGCTGGAATGTATGCAAGTTAAGAGTATCACTACCGTCATTGTCATTGGCGTTTTTAAAGGTGAGCGTATCCAGTGAAGTAATGGAGTTTAAAGTAGCCCAGCCCAGATCATAATCAATTTTCAGATAGAAGCCATCTGTCGATATGTCCTCTAAACCAACATCCTGTGCGGTCAACTTCCAATCGCCAGTGGAGGGGTCAGACGCCGCCTCACCAGTCGCACCGCCATCACGACCAAGACAGCTCGTATCTGCTTCAAAATCGACAACACCCATGGGAGCATCAACACAGACCCCTCCAGATCCGTCCGCTGATCGAGTACCGACGGCCTTTACGGCTGTACTATTATTTTGACTCCTAAGAGAATGCACATTAAAGGTAACTGAAGCCTGATCATTTGGCTCCCACAACAATGAGACACGGCCGCTCTTAGTATCGTCGTCGCCATAATTTTTGCCATTGCTAACGGAAGTAAAGGCGCCATTATCATCAATGGTTTGCATAGCAACACGCGCCGCCAAGGTATCAGATATATCGAAACCTACTGCAAACTCTGTTTCCATATGGCTATTGCTGCCCCAGTTTACACTGGCACTACCCTGAGTCCCGGCACCAATTATCGGTTTATTACTGATGTAATTAACTGCACCGCCCGTAGTGTTTAATCCAAAAAGGGTATTCTGTGGACCTTTAAGCACCTCTACGCGCTCCATATCGTAAAGTGCCGCTCTGGCATGATAACCACTGGTCAAAGTGATGCCGTCAAAATACTGTCCTACCGCAGATGACGCCGTTAAATGTACGTCATTGGTTCCTACACCCCGAAGGAAGTAACTTCTATTTGAACCCTGTTGAGAACTAGATGAAAATCCCGGCGTAATATCCACTAAATCACTGGCATCGGTGACACCCAATGTTTTCATTTGCTCTGCGGTAAAGGCGCTAACTGCAACAGGAACATCCTGAAGAGACTCAGAACGTTTTTGAGCAGTAACAATAATTTCTTCAAGTGCGCCATACGCGAATGTATGGCCGATTAAAATTGCAGAACCCAACACAACCTGTGCTGTAGATTTTTGAAATTTATTTTTATAGAAACTCATAGGAACCCCCTCCCTATTTTTATTAGTACCTTGAACTGAAATCCATCACACGTGCATTTATGCTTGATAATTAATTTCATTGCGCACTCAACTGTGCCCATTACAAGAATGATCTCGCCTTTTAATTTGTCTAATGTGGCAAGAGTGGTAATATATAACTACTCGCTAAGGATGATAATATAGTAAAAATCAACCTTACTGTTCGTGAAACACGTTTAATAAATAGGTAGTGAAATGAATGAACTTGAATGTATACGAGCCTTTGTAAAAGTGGTGGAAGTGGGCAGTTTTGCCGAAACAGCTCGTCAAACGAACACTGCAAAATCCGTTATTACAAAGCGCGTCAATCAACTTGAAGATCATCTGGAATTACAACTACTGCGGCGCTCAACACGGAAACTAACTATTACCGAGGGCGGTGCCGACTTTTATGAAAGAGCGGTTCGTGTGCTCTCCGAACTCGATGATGCCAAGACCTCCGTTAGTGGCGTAGAATGGGGCTTAACCGGAACCTTCAGGGTTAGCTGTATCTCGTCCTTTATCCATAGCCATATCGCAGATGACCTCTGTGAGTTTCAAAATGAACATCCAGAATTAACAGTGGAACTCGAGCAACATGATCGGTTTTGTGATCCGGTTCAAGAAGGTTTCGATGTCTGTTTGCAAACAGGACAAAACTCCAGTGGCATTCTCGAAGCCTCCGAAATATTTCCAGTTCGGCGGCTGATCGTAGCAACTCCTGAATATATCATAAATAACGGATTGCCATCGAAGCCCGATGATCTTCCGCAACACAGGTTTTGCCACAATACATTTATCGAACCTGACTGCTGCATTAATTTATCCTTCCCAAAAGGAATCAAGCCCATACCCATTCAACCAATAATACAGACCAATACAATCTGGATGTTGCGTGCAGCCATTTTGAGTAATGAATATATGGCAGTAATGCCTGCTTTTTTTATTGAGAAAGAGATTGTTAGCGGTAGGCTTGTCGCTGTTCTGCCCGAGGTTCAGCTCAAGACCATAATGATATCGGCCTTTTATCGCCGCTCATCATTTGTGCCTATGAAGGTAAGAATATTTATCGACTTTTTACGTAGGAAATATGGCGACAAACCACCTTGGGAAAACAAATTGCTCGATACTCGACCAGAACTATCTTTCGCCCTGGGATCTAAAGGCACAAATAAAATAGGTTAAAGAACGACTCCAGGATGTGTTTGATTATCTCTCTGCAACAATCCCAACAGGCGGAGCCTAGGATGATCCACGCGGATCGCGATCGCTGTGCATAGCTAAAAAATCTACATAACTCAAAATATCATCCGGTAACACTCGAGCAAATGCGGTAGAAGCTATCCATGCTGCATGAACCTTACCCTGTTTATTAATTAGGAATGTGGCCGGCTCGCAAAACAATGGCATTTCAATATCCTTCTCACGCTTTGATATAAAAACGCCCATTGCCCGAGCTCGATCTATAGGCATCTCATAGCCAATAGCTAATCTGAACAATCCATAGTCTTTTGCCATCGCACTGGCTCTTGCCTCTGTGTCAGCACTGACCGCCAATATATCCACGCCCCGTGCGGCAAACTCATTCTGCAGCCTCTCGAGACTTTGCAACTGGGTTTTACAGTGCCCACACCACATGCCGCGATATACAGTCAGCAGCAACATTGAGCCCGATGGCTGAGTAGAGCTGGACCAGCTACCCCCATTTAAAAGACTAATTTTAAATTCAGGTAATAGCTCTCCGGTTTTATTACTCATGGTCACTTCTCCACCTTATATTCGATGATTCTATTTCTCTCTGAGTCACTGATACCTCCGGGAGATTTGAATGTGTCTGCTATATTTGGATTGTTACCCACTTTAAATCGGTAAAGGCATCCAGGTCTGCCTCTGTTCCCTCTCGGCCAAAGCCACTGTCACCAACACCGCCAAAAGGCACGTGGGCCTCATCGGTTAGTGAGGGTCCATTTATATGCACCATGCCGGCTTCAATTCTTTTTGCAAAGCTCATAGCACGATGAATATTGGCGGTGTAAATGGCCGAACTCAGTCCGTAGTTGGTATTATTTGCTTCTGCTACGACCTCTTCAAAATCTGAAAATCGGTACACACAGACGACTGGCCCAAATGTCTCTTCCTTAAATACATCCATATCCGGAGTCACATCTAGCAGCACAGTGGGTGCACAGCGATTGCCATCCCAGGTTCCCCCAGCTGCAACCGTTGCACCTTTACTGCGCGCATCTTCAATATGCCGTCTCACCCGTTCACGCTGACGCTCGCTTATTAGCGGACCAATAATAGTGTCAGGATCACGCAAGTCGCCCATACCAAGGTTACCAGCGATAGCGACATATATTTTGGTGAACTGCTCATAGATAGCCTCATGGACATAGACTCGGCTCGATCCAATACAGGCCTGCCCCTGATGAGTAAATATGCCGCGTACTGCGCCTGCTACTGCCTCCTTGAGATCGGCATCATCCATAATCACCAAAGGATTTTTGCCACCCAGTTCTAGGGTGACATGCTTATTATGTTGCGCACAAAGTTTTTGAATGTGTTTACCGACCACCGTTGAACCGGTAAAGGTCACAGACTTAACCAGCGGATGGCCGGTAAGGGCATCACCTATATCGTAACCATTGCCAGCCACCACATTTAGGGCGCCTGCTGGAAATCCTGCATCGCTTATAAGCTCGGCAAACTTCAGTGAAAGAACCGGATGTTCTTCCGAGGGCAGCATAACCACTGTACTCCCAGTAGCCAGCGCGTTTGCGCATAGGCGACTGGCTTTAATAAGAGGCACATTAAACGGGGTAATAACTGCTACTACACCCCGCGCCTCACGCCAGGTCATGCTAATGCGTCCCGGATAATCAGAAGGCAGTGTTTTGCCTGTCAGATTACGCACCATCCCCACGGCTGCGCGAATAAATGAGATAGCCTTATTGGTTTCGAATTCAGCCTTTTTACGTGTAGACCCGCCCTCGTCGTGGAGGATATCTATAAAGTCCTCCTTTCGTTTTTCAAGCAGTTCAGCGGCTTTACATAACCAGGCTTCCCGATCATTGGTCGTAGACTGACTGTAGCTTGTAAAGGCTGCGTGGGCAGACTTAACCGCAGTATTTATATCCTCGACTGTACCTCGCGCAACAGTCCCGTATAGGCTGTCATCTATTGGATTAAGAGATTCCAAGACGTCGCTGCCGGAGGGAGAGAGCTCTTGCCCATCAATCCAATGACCCATGGTTTTACTGGTATTCACTGCCATCATAATATCCATTTATATATTTAGAGGTTTACTTTGCCGCCATCCACATTCAGTGTTTGGCCAGTGACAAAATTACTGTCGGGCGTAATCAGATACATCAATGTTCCCAACAGATCCTCTGGCAGCATTTCACGCTTGATCGAACGGGACTGAACCGTTGGCGCTCGGGCTGGATCAAATCCAGTATTTCCCTGCAAAGCTTCACTTTCGGTTAAACCAGGGGCGATTGCATTCACTTGAATATTCTTATCGCCCAGCTCGCGACCATGGCAACGGGTAAGCGCTATCACAGCACCTTTGGACGCGGTGTAGTGGGACAGACCCGGCGCGCCATAATAAAAAGTACCAGAGGCTATATTAACGATTTTCCCCCCGCCTGCGCGCAACATTGCTGGAACGACCGCTCTTGTCGCCTGATGCACACCTCGCGCATTGACCGTCATCACTTTATCGAATTCGTCATTATCGATCTGCATAAATGGTTTAGGTTGCAGAGCCGCAAAGATCGATGCGTTATTGACAAGAATATCGAGACTGCCAAATGCCTTCTCAGTGGTCTCAACCATTGCTACAAGATTATCGTCCGATGTCACATCTACGCTGATGCCTATCGCTGAGCCACCTGTTTCGGTGATTGCTTCTACAGTACCCTTGGTATCCAGTACATCTGTCACTACTACATTGGCACCCTCCTGCGCCATGCGTTTTGCCATTACTGCGCCAATGCCACGGCCCGCGCCGGTAATAACTACTGTTTTTCCTGCCAATCGACTCATTTCTCTATCCTTCTTAAATGTTTACTTCAATTATTTCGGCGACTTCAGGCCAGCTTTGGCTTCCAAAAACTAGCAGATCATTAGTCAATTTTTCAGGACACCAGTCGAGAATCGCTGGCTTAAAGCTAGGTATCTCCTGAATGCGCTGCCACCAGTCAGCGAGGTGCGGTAAACGATCTTCCCACCAACCAGACATACCCATCATGGCCACACGATTTACATAGGGTGTTAGAGCAACATCTGCCAGACCAAACTCGTCACTGCACAACCACTTAGTCTGCTGCAAATCTGAGTCCATCTGTTTTAAATATTTATCGTAGAGCCTGACTTTATCTCTGGCGCCAGGGGCATCAAAGCCATACTTCACTACTTGTTTTTTGTACCCGGCCCAATCTGCCGTTACCGAATGGTCTGGCGTAGAGGCAAGGAATTCTTCTAATTCTTTTTCACTAAGATTCTTTCTAACAATGTGCCGATGGGCGCTGGCAAATGTCAGCGTGCCGCAGGCAGGGTGCAGATGTTCATCGAGGATTTTTGTCCAGTAACGGGTTTTAACGTAATCGAAGGGATCTTTTGGCGTCAGTTGTTTTTCGGGAAAAGCCAGATCCAGATATTCCATAATTACTGTTGATTCATTGAGGATCTTGCCGTCATGAATTAGGCTTGGAACAACTGCCTTAGGGTTGATTTTGATATACTCAGGCTCAAACTGCTCGCCCTTTAAGATATCTACATAATGGGCTTCAAAATTCAGGTCTTTGAGAACCATTGCCCAGCGCACCTTTGCTGCGCAAACTGAAGAACCATGGTGATACAGGTCTAACATAATTTACTTCCTAATCGAAAATTTTAAAATGTCGGTGTGTTGGACTGACATTGATAACGATAAAAAATGCAGCTATTAGCAACCCAGAATCAAAATCCTCTGTGCATAGCTGCATCGCAATACCTTGTTACTCTTTCAAGCCTGCTTAACACAGACCCGCATCCGGACGAGTTCCTTTTTAAATTTTGGCGAACCGGCCGGAGGGGTCACGATAGTTTTAAACCTTAAAAGCTCATACCCAGCTTTACAGATATTTGTCGAGGTGCTGCCATTGCAGAGATACTGTTTGGACCTGAGGGCGCTGTCCAGGCATTGATTTTTTCATTGCCAAGGTTGCGCCCAATCAATGAAATAGTTGTATTCTCATCAGGTGATATCAGACGAATGCTCGCGCCCAAAACGTTGTATGCCTTGGTAAAGGTAAAATCAAATAGGCCAACATCCGTGTAGTGATCATCAGTGTATGACACATCAACCCGGGCGCTTAAATCCCACCCATTAACTGCGCCATCTGCAAAATACTCTGCATAAGCAGAAGCCTTATTTTCAGGCGCATATTGCAGGGTTGCACCACTTAGATCACAGGCACCCTCGGCATTTTTGTACTCTGCCGCGCAATCCCCTGCACCACCAACATACTCATCATAGGTCGCATTGGTGTAGGCGTAATTTGCACCCAGAGTCCAGCTGTCATTCACTGCCCAGTTAGACTCAACTTCTATACCTTTACTGGTGCTGTCTGCGGCATTACCTACTTTAAAGTCGACCGTACCAGGTACCTGGGATGACAGTTGCAATCCCTCAATACTCATATGATAAAAAGTGACATTCAGCGATAGGGCGTCATCTAAAAACAGACCTTTCATACCTAACTCAATGCCATCGATCAGCTCAGCGTCATACTGAATTGGGCCTTCTTGAGAATCGACTCGGTCGCTGAATCCACCAGTTTTATGGCCAATGGAATAGGTGGCGAACATATTAATTTCTTCATTCACATCCACCTGTAAAGTTGCTGACGGAGTAAATTTGCTTTCGTCGCGACTTTCAGCCCGGGGATTGATTTTGTACATTCTGTCACCCGCGTCCGTACCATAGGGCGTCATATACTCTTCAAAGGTAAAATCTTTGGTTTCTGTCGACCACCGAGCACCAAAAATACCCGTGACTCTGTCGGTGAAGTACCAGCGCCCCTGAGCAAATGCGGCGAAGGTTTCAGTCGCTTGAGTCCATGGTTCATGCTTGCGGATAAAGGCAGTGTTTGGTCCGACCCCATTCAAGTTGAGATCCGAGCCCTGCTGTCGAGCCAGGTCACTGTCCTCGAAATAGAGCCCTGTAATATAGTCAAAGGTGTCGCTTTCTTCAGAGGTAAATCGCAGTTCTGTGCTTACACTTTCGTACTGCTCCGAACGAGTGGCCCGGAAAATATTGGCAAAGCCACCATCGGCGCCATTGAACCTATGTACATAATCATACTCTTGATAGGCAACGATAAATTTGACACTGCCACCTTCAAGCTCATGATCCGCATCCATCACTAGGCTTGTAGTTTCCATATCTCGGCCAGGACAAAATGCACCAATATCGACGGATCCGGATGCTGGCGTTGAGAGAGCATCTGCACAGTTATTCCAAATTTTCCAGTCAAGCCCTGGAGTAAATTCACTGCCAGTCGCAACACCTGAATTTACCGACAGGCCCTGCCAATAACCCAGTGGTGGACCGCCTGTAGCAGACATTTCACCGGTGTCATTACCGTTTTCTTCATATTCCATATACTGGAGTTTTAAGCCCACTGTAGTGACATCGCTAACATCGATCTGCAACTTACCCTGCAAACCCATATCTTCCCGCTGAGCACCATCAGGTCCGTCGGCCTGGTTTTCATAAAAACCTTCTTTATCTTTGTACAAGAAAGCCAATCGACCAGAAACAGAATCGGACAGACCGCCAGACACAAAGCCATTCAATTCTGTCACACCACCAGTGGTTGCGTACTGTCCATGGGACAGGTTAAGCCCTGCTTCAAATTCTTCGGTGGGATCATTAGTGTGAATAATCAAGGCACCAGCGGCGGTATTTTTACCAAATAGAGTTCCCTGTGGTCCTCGCAAAACTTCTACAGAGGCAACGTCCATAAACGGGTGCAAGTTAATTGCTGCGCGACTAATGTAAACATCATCTACAAAGCGACCCACAGACTGTTCAATAGAATGTGTTAAGCCACCACCTAAGCCACGGATATATAGGTTAGGAACAACTGCAGCACTGTTAATTTCAAAGTTGGGTACTACTAAAGAGAGATCTTCCATGTCGGATATACCAACTTTCGCCATCATATCTGCACTTACCGCTGTTACCGAGACAGGAACATCCTGGATAGTTTCCGCCCGCTTGGTTGCAGTGACTACTACTTCTTCCAGTGCGGCATTACTTTGCGAGGCTAAAAGCAAAAGTGCCGAACTCGCCACCAGATATGTCTGATTCTTTATCTTCATTATTAATCCCCTTAATTAGATTTTTTTGATTTTATACTATTAATCTGCCCGCACATTTAGGAGCTCGAACATAAGAACCGGCTGATGCAGTTAGACCACTATATTCCAATGCTATTAAAACGATAATAGGCACTTGTCGAGACAGATTGTTCGCAAAATGCGCTCTATGGATAGTGCGCTCTAGCTGACTCCACCTTGCCGGTCGTCTGCCAATGTCAGGTGCGTATTGAGCGTATATCGCGATCAATATGTACGCTCTGAACATCATTATCATCCTGTCCATTCTTCTCTAGTATGTAGGTGAGCTGGTACTCAAGACTTTCCTTAACCACATTTAACTTATCACGGAGCATCATCATGGGCATCATTACTCCCACTAATAAAGAAGTTTTAGATTTTAAAGGCCTTCATCTCTTTCACGCCGGCGTTTCTAACTGTTCCATGCGAGTACGGTTAACTCTGGAAGAGAAACAGCTTCCATGGACTAGCCATCATGTAGACCTCTTTGAAAAAGAAAACCTCAGGTCGGAGTACTTTGGTATCAACCCAAAAGGCCTCGTGCCTGTTTTAGTGGACGATGGCGTAGTTATCACCGAGTCGGACGATATTATCGACCATCTCGATCGAAAATTTCCTGTACCGACTCTCAGACCTTCATCAGACAAAGGTCTAGAGGAAATGTATACATGGATGAAACTAGCAGTAAACAATCATATTGGCGCAGTGAAAACCTATATTTACTTTCATCAGGTACAGGGTAAGATGAGGCAATCTGAAGAACAGAAACAAGCCTACAGAAATTTACAGACGGATACGGAACTTCTCGATTTCCATAGTAAAAGCAGCAGCGAAACAGGCTTTACTCAGCAAGATGTAGACAAAGCTACCAGTACTCTTAATGACTGTTTTGCCAAAGCGGAAAAAATACTAACGCATGCCGATTGGTTGGTCGACAACAAATTTTCCCTCGCTGATATTACGTGGATGCCAGTGCATTTTACTCTGGTTCGTGCGAACTTCTCCTTCGGCCAATACCCCGCCGTTGAGGACTGGTCGGCACGTATTAGCGAACGGGAGAGCTTCAAAACTGGTGTTTTGCAATGGTGGCCAGGTTTTGGTGGCTAAACCTGCTTCTCACAATACAGACTCGAAAAACTTATGAAAGATACAGAAAATGGCTATGGTGAAGCATCAATCTTGCTACATTGGGTTGCGGCAATCGCCATAATTGCTCTTTTTGTGCTGGGTCAGGCTGCCGAGGATGCGACCGATTCTGACCGCAAAGCCCTGCTCGGCTTGCATATCTCTATCGCCATCTCAATGTATCTGATACTTGTCGGACGTATAGGTTGGCGACTATATAATGGTCGCCCCAGAGTCTTAATAGAACAGTCCCAACCACTGACATTACTCGCTCAATGGGTACCAATAATCCTGTTGGCAGGGCTGGTTCTGATGTTACTTAGCGGGCCGATTATGGTTTGGTCCAAGGGTTATTCCATCAATGTTTTTGGAATGATCAACCTCCCCTCTCCGCTGGGTAAAATGGAAACTCTCCATGAAGTCATGGAAGCGCTGCATAAAGTAGGTGCCAAAATATTGTTTTTTTCCTTTATACTGCACGTGTTAGGAGTGCTTAAGCACCTGATCATTGATAGGGACAATACGCTGAAGAGAATATTGGTGCCCAGCAAGAAAGTCATGGAGAAATGATCATGCATGCGTGCCTAAAAAGTAAAAAGATCGCACTATTTGGTCTGGGTGAAGCAGGTTCCCTCGTGGCCATTGATATGCAAAAGGCGGGGCTCAATATCACCGCATACGACCCAAAACATGTAGCGACCCCTGCTGGCGTCGATCGAGTACAAACACCAAGCGAGGCCGTAACTGACGCCGATGTCGTGGTAGCGCTGACCGCAGGTGATGATGCTCTCGATGCATTAGAGCAGGCGATCACTGACATTCCCAGCACTGCGCTCTACGCAGACTTTTCGACTAATTCCGCGGCGGCAAAATTAGCTATGGCAGATAAAGCGGCTAGCTTTGGTTTTGATTTTGTTGATGTAGCTCTGATGACCGTTGTTCCCGGGAAAGGTTTGCGAACCCCTGTGACCGTTTCAGGTGCTGGTTCAGCGCGCTTCGAAGAAATTTTTACTTCTCTGGAAATGCCTGTCAACCGCCTTGATGGTAATGCAGGAGATGCGGCTACACGAAAATTACTGCGCAGTGTCATGATGAAGGGACTCGCGGCAGTCATTATTGAATCAATGCGTGCCGGAGAAGCTTCTGGCTGTAGTGAATGGTTGTGGGAGAATCTCTCAGCGGAAATCGCTCAGGCAGATCAGGCCTTCATTACCCGCCTAGTAACTGGCACCCAGCCTCATGCCCATAGGCGCCTCCATGAGATGGAGTGTTCTGCTGAGTTACTACAAGATCTTGGTGTAGATCCTACAATGACGCTGGCAACATTAGAGAGCCTCAAGTCTGTTATTAAAAGTGGAATTCCTGAAATCCCCCCCAGTATTAGAGGAGAGAATAACTTTTAATATCATAGCATTATGTTCAAGCTCCTCTCTACAATCGGCAAGCAAAGTCCATGCCCTAGATCCGTTGTAATGCCGGCGCCCAGCCGCGGTTTAAGTACGGACTATATTGACCTTGGATAAAACTGGCAGACCGTCAGTTTGCAATATAACTTTAGTGCAAACTGCTGACTAAGTTTAGTTGAATAATTTATTTTAAACAGTGTCCGGAATCGGATCTCATAATAAACATCAAGTCGCACGTCTTACGATACACGTTAACTAGGATCTATCTTACATAAGCAAAGATCGGTATGGAGGCTAAGAGAATTAGAAAAAGTAACCGTTTTTTGGCCACCATTATCTTGGCTCAAAACTCGTGATTTAGGTCCTTTTTTCGCACCTAATATTTAATTGACAATTGTCAGGTAAATATAACTCACAAAACACGCATTATAGCTTTTTATTACAGTTACTTAGGTGATTTTGACAACAAAAGCGATAGGACAAAATACAGCCTCATCGATCACCACCCAGCTGCCAGCTGGAATATCATCAGGACTTGTATTCTTCACAAACCCCGCAATGGTTTTCGCCTCAAGCGCAGTCGACTCATGCATGCGCAATGCAGCCTTCCCACTTAGGGCCAGCTGATATATGTGGGCAAATGGTTCTCGCGCCCTAATCAGGCTATATAGGCACTTAAGTACCGTTGTTTTACCAGTGCCTGCACCGCCCAATATTAAGCTTATGTTGTTTTGGGAAGACACCGTTACGGCTGTCCTTTGCTCTTGTGTAAGCGCGTAGCCCTCGCGCTTTTCGAAGGCACTTATGAGGTGAGAAGCAGACGCCTCGGTATCTAAAAGGGAGGTTTGTGAGTGGGATTCGCTGTTGGCGGCTAACGCTGTTACATACGTCGCTATCGATCGCTCTATTAGCCATGCACCAGTAGATGCCAGCAAGCCATCATGGGCTACTACTTGTCCGGCATCAGTAGCAACATGTAATGCGCGCTTGGAAAGCTCCTTATCACGAAGTAATACCCTAGAGAGTACATCCGTCAGAGACTTGGCCTCGGCAGCCGTACAACCTTTGCTGCTGCTACGCATATAAAGCGCCTGCTCAACAGCCGCACAAAGCCTGTGGTCAGCATCAGGTTTAACGCCAATCTTCGTCAGCGCAAAGTCATCGACTGCTTTCCAGTTGGCATTGAAACTAATCAGCCTATAGGGGTTTTCTGTGATTTTTTGCTCGCACTCATCCCCATAAAAGTCCATCACCTTTCGGGCCACACCTGGATTGAGGCAAACAGAATCAAGCCATGTAATCGTCCCAGCAAGCCCATCCTTGCTAAATGCATCACATAAGCTTCTGGCCGAATCCTTGGTCAATACTTTGGATAGAGCCTCAAGATCAGAGCACTGTAGTAGACCCGTTAGCTCCTTGCCAAAAGTTCTATCAAGTTTAAGTGCTTTTACTCGTCCAACGCCTTTTACCTCTGGACTGTTGATCATCCAGTTGACTAAATTACGCTGACTGGGCTTGAGCATGTAGGCCTCTGCAGCGTAGAGCTGATCTTCCATCCACTCATAACCGCCTCGCGGCACCGACTTGCGCTCAACCTCTCCAGAGACTCGCCATACCTGACCGGGGTGAAGTATTGAGGTATCTCTAAGATGTTTGTATTCCAGATGAATAGCGAATGCCTTGGCGGTATCAGTCAGGCCGTAGAAAATTGCACCACCCATTTTCCCCAATGACCGAATAGACTTTACCTCGACCTCTACAGTTACTTGCGGATCAGCCTCGGGGGTTTTTATAGGTGTATTGCTCGACCAGTTTCGAGAAGATGTTCCTCAAATATATTGGCTTTCTTGAGCTTCAGCGTAAGACTTCGGATCTCTTCTTTTTGCTCAGCATTCTTCTCTTCCAACTGCTTAATACGTATTTTGTCGCGACTTGTAGACACAGTGTCAGCAGGGGCTACCTCAGCTTTTTCCTGGGGCACAGTGAATACGCCAGCACTCTGAAGCTCTTTCTCTTTAGCCTTTCGCAGCGTTGCTATGCGTGGGTTCTGACGCAGAGCAGCTGTGCCTATACCCAAAGCATCACACACTTTTTTAGGGCTCATAACACACCCTGTTTTGTCTGCCCATGAGGTCCAGTCACCATCCTGATCTCTAATCTCCAGGAACTCCACAAAGGCTTGGAGCGCTTCTTTTGCTACTTGCTGTCCGCTTTTATTTGTTGAACCTGTCATTATTGTATCGCTTTAAAGTTGTTTCTTAACTGCTGAGTCATTCTCGCCACTTGACGCTCTAGTTGTTTATTTCCGGCTTCTAGGTCAGCTATCTTTTGCACTTTATCTTGGATGCTTGAACTATCACTGCCCTCGATAAACATATCCATGTATTGACGGTGCAGTAAGCCTTTTAGCTTTTTAACTTCATTCTTTAATTCGTTTTTTTCTGCAAGCAGCTCAGGCTTGTTCTTATAGCCTTGAGCCTGTTGGTTTTTATCAATTTCTGTTTTTCTGAGAGCGACGAGCATCGCGTTCGTAGCGGTCATGTGTCGTGTGAGTTTGGGGAACCGATCAGATCGCAACGCGCTTCGGCTCTTACCTAAGCTGTTACAAACATCGGCTCTGCCAACTTGGTAGTGACTGAAAGCTAATCCAGATGGTGAATCATCGGAAAGGATATTTCGCTTACACGTTTTAACCAACGCTTCAAAGCGATCGTAGTAACGCGTTTCCATTCCGGAGCCCAACCATTCAGGCTTTGATGGTGTATCGCCACTATCATTAAGCCAGTTATCAATATCAAAATCTGTTAGGTCATCAATACTCATTTTTTTGTCTTCCATCTGTTTAATACCGCTTTACCCTCTTTAGCGGCTTTCAGCGATTCCTTTACGTACTTGTCATCCTCAGTCACATTGAGGATATCTATTCTGTTCTTCGCAAACTCTTGATGTGCAATTGACTGACGTATAAGCGCAGCTTCATTGTTTGTCTTCGATGCACAGAAGCTTACACAACCTACGCACGTTGAATAACAGGCACCATCATAATCAGGCATCCCCGTTACTTCATCAAAGCAATTGTTATGCTTGATAGTGGCGACACGAGACAAGCAATAGCCGTACTCATGGGCTTTTACGTGAACATATTCATCAGCCATATCATCTAAAAAGTCATCGAGAGTATCAGACGTAACAGCGACGTTATTCACGCTCTTTGACAAGTATTCAACAGCAATGCCTTGCAGGTCTTTTTCAAACTCTTCATCCACACGAGACTTAATCTCTTCGCCCACGATCCTGCCTAGAATTTCTCGGAGGTACTTCTTCACCAAGTCATCAGCAATTTCTGACTTTAACTTGTTAAACGTATAGGCTTGGGTCATATACGAGCCATAGGAATGCATGAAATGGCGACGTATTTCTTCCGTCACATTACCCTCAAACATTCTTAACGCGAATTCTGCCCAGGTGTGGCGGAACTGGTGAGCTTTGATGTCTGGGTGCTCTTCACCCAGCTCTGGGTGTGCTTCGGTAAAGCGGGCGTAATATCGTTTAAAGACCGTTGTCATCTGGCTCCGGGTAAGCCGTTTTGGGTTATCTAGACTGCTTACTTGACCAATTCCCAAAAAGTCATTACTGAACAGGTAGATGTTCTCATCTAAATTTAATCGGCATAATTTGAGGGTGTCAGCTGCTTCTTTGAGTAAGCTATGGGTGACACGCACTTCCTCGATACCATGATTGGTTTTTTTGATTGGCGTGGTGTAGAAAACACTTTCAGGGTTATCTGTATCGGCTACGACATCTTTGTTGCGCATGTTGCATATTTCACTCCAAGAGCGAGAGCCAGTCAGACACAGCATCACTGTTAATGCAGCATATCTCACATTAAACTGAATGTAATCTTTCATATCAACCCAGCCCTGTTCGTCGGTTAGGTATGAGTCCGCCAAACTGATAAAGTCATTACCAAAATTCCAATAAAAATCCCAACTCTCCGAATTCGCATCCAAGCATCTCTGCACCTCGGGAGTGCCAGAATACGCTTTGTTGAAAGAGCGGGCCTCTTTAGCAATGCACTCTTTTCCTGATGCTTTACAGGCGTAATAATATTGCTTTAGTTTGTCACGACGGGGAGCCTTACCGGTAGGTGGTCTGACGAATGCATGAAGATCGCGGTCACCTGTGCGTTTGTACTGGGCATAGAACTTAAAACAATCGCCTATTGTTTTGCGATAAAACTCGTGGTGCCCACCTCTGTTGTGCTTTCTAATTAATCCGCACAGGCCAACCGCAAATTTGGTTTTATCTGAGCGTAAATCCCTCACCGCATATGCTAAGAAAGACATTGCGACATGTACAGGGATACTGCCGTGTGAGCCGCCAGAACCCCACTCGGCAAAATCAAGCCCAAACTCATCACAGAGATCTTTCAAGATGGAATTCGCCTTCGGCAGTCTGCCAGCTAGGTAATCAATTTTAAATGGTAATCCATCTGAAATATGTCTGTGATGATATGCGTTATAGGAGTCTTTCAGCATCTGACTTTTGATTTGCATGGTGCCGTAAGCATTACCCTCGTCAAACATGGTGCGAACAAAAGCATGTATATCCGTTTCTTTAAACCGAACTAAGTCAGTGTTTGGGTGGTGGATAGTAGCCCACCTAAGAAACCCTGAACCACTATCACACAAAGCCTTTGTAAGCCTAGACTGAGTGGCACTGAGGTAACGCTCGTCACCTTTGAATCCGCCCAATTTATAGCGTATGTATTGCTTGAGTATTTGCTTCCAGTGATTATTTATGTCTGGGAGGTTTATATTACGACTAAAAAATCTATCTGTACCGGGGTCTTTAAATAACCACTCGTCAGCCTGGAACGCATCAATATCACTGCGTCTGGATACCTGCGCTTCATAGTTGTACTGCTTGCGCCTATCGCGAGATCCTTCAACAACGGTCGCATCGTTCTCTTTTATAAGATTCATGATTATTCCTTATCTACACGATGGGTGGAAAGAGTGATGATGGAAGCTTGGCGGCATGTTTTTCGCCTTCTGCAACCATATTCGCTGGAAACTTTGCTAACACATCAGACAACTGAATAAACTCTTTGACCACATCATTGACGACCCTTTTATCGCTTCGTTGATGCTGTATTAATCGCGGAATTTCAGCTTTCAAGTGGTCGAGTCGTCTCAATATCAATGCAGCTGTGCTTGGTGTTGCGATATACACAGTCTTTTGGTCTGATTCAAACTCACCAAGCAGACCCATATCGACATTGAGAGTATCGCTGACGTGGCTTATTCCGAGCAATTCTTTCACTTCAACTTTGCTTAATACCGCTGTCTTGGGAAGCATCTCATTGATGTCATCTGCAAAGCTCGCCATCATTTCTGCTACACGGAATGATAACGATGGTGTATCAGATAGTTTTTCTTTTACAATTCGCGGGTATCTCGCAAGGTAGGTGTCCTCATCTGTCTTTTTTGAGTGACCTGACAGTCCTGCCGCTATCTCTGCGTGACGAGGGTTCGTTGTGTTAACGCCATTGATAAGTACAAACGACTCATGGATTGGGCTGATGGGGAGTGTTTTCGTTGATTTACTAAAACGCTCCAACAGCCAAAGAAACGGTTCCAACTGCTCTTTCGATATTTCTTTTTCCAATTCGCGCCTTAATACCGAATCACTGTTAAGTAATCTTTCGGCGAGTAGTTTTCCGACACCGCGGTTTAAGAAAACACCAAACACTTGCATACTTTGAGTGAGTAGCTTTTCACGCTCACTGGCGGCTCGGAATTTTAACGATTTTCTGAACTGGGAAGCGGCACAACTAAATGCTCGATAGAAAGTATCCGGTTTATCTTTGTTCGAATGCAGAGCTGTAGAGTTTGCTTCAACCGTCAATGATGCTTCAGGCCCAGTACGGTTTTTAAAATAATCAAATTGAATAGTTTGCTTTCCTGTGATGCTTTCGGTTTCTTTAATGTCATCAAAGGTAAGTAACTCAAATCCTGTCTTTTGCATACCCTCAGTTGCTAAAAGCACCATGAAAGCCCACTGCTGTACAGGGTTAATTGAGGTGAGATTTGCAATCCCATAACAACCACTAGACCAGGAATTCGCCGACAATCCAATAGAATCAATATTCAAACGGTAGGGTATTGGTTCGGGTTCCGGCAGGCAATTTTTAAGAACACAGCCTAAAGTTTCGTAGCTTATGCCGTTCTCTCTGGATGCCTGCTTAATGCTGTAGATAGGCTTACTGTATTCAGTTTTAATTTTTGTTACTACATCATGAGGCACAGCTTTGGGAGTCCCCCCGTAATAAAGAATAGACTTTACCTGATTGAAGGGCACACCGTGCTTTTCAGCCAACTCCCTGTAAGATGGGCGAGCGTTGGCAAGCTTTCCTTTTATTTCCTCAATATCCGAAGCAGACACGCGAGTCCTCGCAAAGCTGTTTTCTTTATGGGCCAATAATTCAGCGTATAACTCATTTACGTTGCCGGTGTTGAGGGTGCTATCAAACTCTTTTTTACGTTTTACTGAATGCTTTCTACAGCTTCTGTACGGATTACTTAAAATTTCTTGCAGTATCCACTCTTTCGCATATTCGTTATTTCCTTTAGTAATTGCCTCAAAGACCGGATGCATCAATGTCCGACTTTCTTGATTATCGCTAGTGAATGAATGTACATATTTTTCTTTTGATACCGACTCGCAATCAAACTCTTGGTAATGCTTACAGCTCTCTTGGCTTAGTATTGAATCTTTCGCTTGCTGCTCTAAAAGAATGAGATTGGCGCACACCAATCTCAACGATATATACAACTCATCATCCGCGAACGGGCATTTAGCAAACATCATTGAAAGGGGTAGCTTTTTATCGGATGCCCTTTGTTGAATACTGAACTCTTGAATTGCACCACTTAAGAAGTCAAATTCATCCACGCCAAGCTCAGACATTTTCTCGCAGAAGTATTCATCAGCTGCGCTTTTAAATTTTATAATGGTGGAATAAGCGCTCTTTGTATTTAACAATTTACCCCATTCGTTGAACACAGTGATAGGCGTATTCTCGATAGAGGTATAGCCTTTACTTTCTAGGAATTGGACAAATCGGTTTGTATCTCTAACCCACCCTTTGACATAGGAATCTTGGTTTTTTGCAAATTTTTTAGACTGAAACTTAAACCATAGCGCCTTGAGAAGAGGGTGCTCCGTATCGACGGGCATGATTAACCCTTCTAATCGGCTACTTACAGGCGTAACAGCTTTTAATGGAGGTGTGTCAATAATATCCATATCTTTTCTTAGGCTCCTTGCGATGCCGGCTTGATACTCATGCTATCTAACTTCTTAATCGTTTCTAATCGCTTATGCAGCAATGCTTCTGCACAGATGTACAGCTTAGTTGTCTCTTCATCCGCGTGACCGAGCCACTGAGGTATGTCGAGGAAGGGATCACTCTTCGATTCTTCACAGTACGTCACGAAATTAGTGGCACAGGTATGCCGCAATGAATGCCAAACCCATCGTTCATAGGATTCCCTTAATTTCGCCGTTACCACATTGTTAGAAAGGTATTCATTGACAGACCGCTTGAAAAGCTTTGTCCCAAAACTACTATCCCCGAGTGGCACACCTTTTTTACCCTCAAAAAGATTTTTGCCCACATGCTTACGCAAGTCTCCGTAGAGAAAGCGCCAGAGGTCTTTTTTTAACTCCATAAAAATTGGCACAGAGCGCGTCTTATACCCTTTACCTGTAATTGTGATAAAACCTTCCTGATAGAAGCCCACCTTGTCGTTTGGAAACTGCTCTTTCAGCTTTTTAATATCAAAGTTGCCATAATCAGGCTCAACAAGCTCCTCTGTTCTTACGGCGAGGTAATAGCCCACTTTTAACGCCATTTCATTCCGCGCTCGTTTGAATGAGCTTTTGGTGGGGATGTGAGCCAGTATATTTTTAAAATCATCTTCGGATATATATTGCGACAGCACTTTTGATGACGCTTTATGCGATAGCTGCAATCTAGCCGATTGCTGTTGAACGCTGTATGAAAACTTCTTCTTTTCATTAATGTAACCGTACTCGTGGGCAAAGCTGTAAAACTCTGAAAGCGTAGAGATGTGCCGGACGATTGATGAGTCCATAAATTCATTGTTTTGCAAATCCATCAGGTACGCACACATCTGTTTTTCAGTCGTTTCCCTGTAATCATCAGCGTAAAAAGGATTAGACTTATCACCTATCGTGTTTAAGTAGCGCTTTAAATCACTTGCGCGAGCCTTAACAGTTTTATTGCTGCCCGACTTCGACCTCTTAGCGACCTCTAAAAGAAAGTGACAAGCCGCTTGATGATATTTATACCCATCATTAAACAACACTGCTGTAACGCACTTTCTATCTGCATAAGTTACATCAGTTAAGCTGTACTCAAGATTCATATATGGTCCCTTAACAATGATTGTGTTATCCCGCCTCCAACCAACCAGTAAATCCACTGATTAATTGAGAAACCCGATTTGCCGTCAGCCAAATAAATAACAGGAATGGCACGACCAGGAAAGTCAGAGGTGTAAATCAATTCCTTTAAATATGAGTTTGAAGCCATAATTTTCATCCTGGTTTTCGTCCTTGTGATAAGTCCATTTTTTATGCCTTTTTAAATAATCTCATAAATAATTATCGAGCGGTAAAATAAAAGCCAAACTCAGCCCAACCAATCGGACAGCCGACAAAGTCAAAAAATCCCCCTTCCGATTGGTTGGCGTCAGATGAACATAATTTGTTGACCGTCCTACCCATTATATGGATACCTCTGAGTTTTATGCTATCGACTATACCTACAAAAAATCGAATTAAATCAACGGGATGGGTCGTTGACGCTGGGTTTCTTCAGCGATATCATCACGCTAATTACACACTCAGTTGTATAGTCGATATGACAGCTAATTCATTAAATCAGAGGGCTGAAATAGCAGCTCATTTTCTAGATCTCGATCTCAGCGAAGTTTGTGATGGGGCCGGTTGGTGGGGGGATTTGGACGACAGAGAAATCAAACGTCTATTGATAAGAATCTATGACTTATTAAATCAAATAATGGGTGGTCACCAAGATGAAATACGAAATTGGATGACATCCGAGAACTCACACCTCAAAGGTATCCCTAACCAATTAATTATGCATGATTTCGAAATCGTGAACATTTTTGAATACCTAAATAGATTTAAATGACCTATTTAATAACTGGTGCTGAGGCTTTATCTATAAATCTGAAGCATCGTTTCGCTTCAAAATCTATTAGTCACATCCAGTTTAGAGGTTATGCCCAATGAGCAAAAATCAGTTTCATTTAGAGACCAGCTTCACCGAAGATTTAAAAATCAGCGACTCGGACCACAAAGAAATGTGTCGCCGATTTTGGGAACTTGATGATTCAGGAAAGTTTACTACACCGATGACAGCGCTTGGGGTCGCCTACGGATTAAGCGACGCTCAAGTTAAAAACATGGTGGAATCTACATGTATAGCCTATAAAGTTAGCGAGCCATGCGAGGTGTGCGATCGCCCAGAAGGATTTAGACGTCGGATTGATTATAAGGAGAAAGGCCGCTTCGGCGGCCAGTGCGTGGCCTGCTATCAAAATAGGGACGCTAGGCTAGCTTTAAAAAAATTTGAGTTAATCAAGGGGGCTCAACTAGATAATTCAAGCCCGATAAACACGTCCACGATACCGTTTAGACTTGCCGCTTTTTTGCTAGCACTTCTTAAATATGCAGCTAATGAAGACCTGACGGCTATATGGCCGCTTAGTTTGGTTAAAAGCGGCATCCCACTAGGCCCAACGCCTGAATACGTCATCATAATAATCCAGGAGCTTCGTGACGCTGGTATTATTACCCTCAGCCCTGATACGCCTCCAGACAAAACAATGCTAAAAGAAAAAGAATTTCACTTTAATATTAATGACGTAGTGTGGGACGTTTCAGTAACAGTGGATGATTCGCTAAAGAGCGTGTATGAACGTCTCACCCGGAAGATTAAAACAGACGACTACCTCTTCAAGCAAAGACATTGCATCAAGGACCTTTGCAACGAACTTAGTTTAGCCGAGTGTGTCCGTCATCTAGAATTCGAAACGGAAAAGTACAGATTGCCATATAGAGTGGGAGAGAAGACAAAACAAGTGCTGGTTAGCGCTCTTGAGTCATTCCCAGCTAAGCATGTCTGTTACTTCATTTGGAAGGCCTGCAAGGATGCAGCAGCCGGCAAACAACAACATAATATCTCTGGGCGCCAAGCGGCAAATACAATACCTGGAAAGATAGAAAGGTCTTGTGTAGTGTCGATAGCTCACAAATGGAACATCAAAGGTTTCAGGCGTAACCAGCAATCATCCGTTAGCCAAGTCGTATTTAATACTGCACTAAACACATTTGATGGCGGTTTTGAACAGCCTATAAGTGAGTTAATCGAATCTATACCTAGACCAAACGAAAATGATTTGGACGACCCAGATGCTTATGACTGAAATGAACTTACTACGATAGAGGCACATATCTGATTCTTTAAAACTATTAAGGAAAGTGTCAACTTGAACTACTATTTAAACCTTTCCAGGTAACAGGCGACATCATTATAATATCTATACTATGACATTGTTGACATTGAATACGGGTATAAGCGGATATATAAGTTTGTCAACAATAAGGTGTTAGATGTTAATAGGCGGATATAAAGTACAGGCGCAGGTTCAGGGTGATGAAGTTAGGGTAACCGGAAAGAAGCGCGATGAAC
>OJEJ01000118.1_pt1 | contig 46089 bp, 39 predicted proteins | sample 1593271 | NCBI WGS metagenome assembly OJEJ01 (sample SAMN05416877, study PRJEB24817) | seawater metagenome | isolation source: Sea water | place: Canada:Atlantic | collected 2013-11
ACGAGATAGCGTAGCGTCTCGTGGGCTCGGAGATGTGTATAAGAGACAGCTATTGAAACCAGCCTGTGAAGCTTTGAGCCAAGCCGTAGCTGACTTCAGGTTAGCAATGGGCCAGTTTCCAGAAAAAGCAGAATGGATGCGCATTCAAAATGCTCCGCCAATGCAAAAAGCAGTGAAAGCAGTTCAAGCGGAATTTAAGGCGCTTAAGCAATCCCTCGAACCATTGACTGGTCGTGGTAAAGAGTTGGCTAGTTGTTCGAAACGGCTCGAATCAGTCGATTGGGTCTTTAAACAGTTTCTCTGTTTAGATGATCAAAATGTTAGTTGGTATGAATGGAGTGACCGTAGTTTTCGATTAATGGTGTCTCCTTTAGACGTTTCTGACTTGTTTCGACAACAACTCGATGAATCCCTTAATGAGTCGGTGTTTTTTACTTCTGCAACTCTCAGCTCGCAACAATCTTTTAAATACTATGCAGATCGGTTGGGCCTCTCAGATATTAATACCAGTTTGTTTGAGAGTCCATTCAACTATCCCAAGCAAGCCTTACTCTACCTGCCTAAGCAGTTGCCTGACCCTTCGGATAGTAACTATGCAAAGCTTTTTGGTGAGTTATGCTGTGACTTAATCGAGGCAACGAACGGTTATTGTTTCATCCTATTTACCAGCTATCGGATGCTAACGTGGACGGCTTCTTATTTACGATCAAAAATTAAAAACAAGCTCTTCGTTCAAGGTGATTATCAACGTAGTGAACTATTACAGCAGTATATGAAAGCGAAGAGCCCTGTTTTGTTGGGTACTAGCAGTTTTTGGGAAGGCGTCGATGTTAAGGGTGATCAGCTTCGGTGTGTCATTATCGATAAACTGCCGTTTAAATCACCGCAGGATCCGGTATACAAAAAACGTTTGCAATTAGCCAATCAAGACGGCGGCAATGCTTTCATGAACGTTCAGATACCAGAAGCAACAATCAACTTACGCCAGGGTGTTGGTCGGCTCATTCGTGATATTGAGGACAAAGGCATAGTCGCATTGTGTGATAACCGTTTGGTTAGTAAATCCTACGGCAAGAAGATGTTAGATAGCCTGCCAGCCATGAAGCAAACTACATCGATGGCAGATGTGACTGCCTTTGCCAAAAAAGCATTTCCAAAGCCAACCCGCAAAAAAATGTCAACTCAGGTTAACGGATAGAAAATTTAAATGTTTGCTGACGTTTTACATTACTAAGTTGCAATTTTAGGGGTTGTTTTAACTCACTTTCATTACTAGCAAATTACTTTAGACTTAATATTTAAGCTATTGTTAAATATAAGTAAAATTAATATTTAACAGTGTAATCAGTTCTTTTTAAAACCATTTTTTGGTGGACTATATTAGCTTCCATAAATTCTTTAGAACAGGTTGCAAATCCATTCGCTTCGTAAAAAGTAATAGCAGAAGTTTGCGCATTTAAAGTTACTTCATCCAATATTTTTTTACTTGTTTGATCAAAAAATGCTTGCTGAATTAAATTAGCCAGCATTTTTGTGCCAACACCCTGATTACGAAATGTCTTCAACACACACATACGACCAATATAACCATTGGGTAGAAGTCGCCCTGTGCCGATTGTTTGATCACCCACAAGCGCTTTCACATGCCTACAATCAGGGTCCATTCCGTCAATTTCGAGCGACAGGGGTACGTTTTGTTCTTCTACAAAAACAATACCTCGTAGTTTGACAAGCTCAACTTCATCTTTTTTCCAGTTAGCCGTTTCCACTACTAAGCCCTTAGTAAGGCTATTGACCATTAATCTTCTTCCGGCAAGATTGCACGAGTGTTTACAAGGGATAACATCAACTGTTCTAGGGGCACAATTGTTGCACAGGCATTCAACAGCGAAGGGGACAGACGTCTTTGTGAACAGAGCGTTTGAATGACATCAATGACCGCTTTGCTTGCACTTAATTGATACATTTCACCATTACAATAAAATTGTAAATGGTCATTAGCAAGGTAATAAAGCATTTTGCTATCGACGTTTTTTACCCAACAGTATTTACTTAGGGCATCAAATTCGGTGGGGACATCAAATTCATCTGTCTCACCCATTACACCATCTGATAATAATTTGCCTATTGCGCTTTGCCATAACGCGTCAGGCTGGTCGAGTAGAGTTGTAATCATGGCCTTAAATTGACTCATTTCGAACGGAGTGACTTCATTAGGATGACGATTGGTTTCTAATAGTGGGTCAGAATAACGTTTTGATCCAAGTTCAGCGCGATCAATTTCAAGTGCAACTGATTCAAGTACTTCTGTTGCTGTAGGGGCTCGAAACCCTATAGAACAAGTTAGGCAGCGATCAACGGCTTCTCCAAAATGAGCAACACCAGGGGGTAAATATAACATGTCGCCAGGTGCTAAGGTCGCCTCGTGATCAAATTCAAATTTTTGCAAAATAGCCAAGTCAGTATCGGGAATTAGATCAAGATTAGTGGTTCGTTTGTCACTATATTGCCAGTGTCGATGACCTTCAGCCTGTAAGAGAAAAACATCATATTCATCGTTATGTGGACCAACGGAACCTCCAGCTGGAGCATAACTAACCATTAAATCATCAATACGCCAATTAGGAATAAAACTAAATTCTTCTATTAAACCAGAAAATTCAGGCACCCATTTTTCACATTCAGAAACCAGAAGAGAATAGTGCGTTTCTGGTAATGCCAAGAAATCCGACTCTTCAAATGGTCCATATTTAAGCTGCCACGGCTTAGAACCCCCTTTTTCTAGCACTAATCTACTGTGCACCTCTTTTTCACAGGCAAGACCTGCCAGCTCCTCAGGACTAATGGGCGATTCAAAGTGGTGGAAGGCCTGTCGAATCAAGCAAGGCTTTTTTTGCCAATACTCTTTTAAGAAAACATCTAAATCGAGATTTTGTAGTTTGTACATAATAATTAAATATCTGTCGCTTGCTTTACTGCATTACCAATATAAGAAGCAGGCGTCATGTCGATTAACTGTTGTTTAGCATGCGCTGGCAAGTCAAGCTTGCTGACAAATTCTTGAATAATTTCAGCACTAATTCGTTGTCCTCTGGTGAGCTCTTTGAGCTTTTCATAAGGTTTTTCAATACCGTATCGACGCATCACAGTTTGAATTGGTTCAGCCAACACTTCCCAATTTCGATTGAGATCATCACTAATCACTGCGTGATTAACTTCTAGTTTAGAAAGGCCCCGTTGAAGTGAATTCAGTGAGATCATGACGTGACCAAAGCCAGTCCCTAAGTTACGTAAGACTGTCGAATCAGTTAAATCTCGCTGCCACCGAGAGATAGGGAGCTTTTGCCCAAGATGATTCAATATTGCATTAGCAATACCCAAATTACCTTCTGCATTTTCAAAGTCAATTGGATTCACTTTATGTGGCATTGTCGATGAACCCACTTCACCCGCAATTGTTCTTTGCTTGAAGTAACCTATTGATATGTAGCTCCAAATATCACGACTGAAGTCGATCAATATGGTATTACATCGAGCCATTGAATCAAATAATTCTGCAATGTAGTCATGGGGTTCGATTTGTGTCGTATAAGGATTCCAGTCAAGCCCTAAAGACTCAACAAATGTTTGTGCCAATTTTGGCCAGTCAATATCTGGATATGCGCTTAAATGTGCATTGTAATTGCCAACTGCGCCGTTAATTTTACCTAACATTGGCACATTGTTTATTTGTGTTAACTGTCGTTGTAATCGATAAACAACGTTGGCAAATTCCTTGCCTAACGTCGTTGGTGATGCAGGTTGTCCATGGGTACGACTCATCATCGATACACTCGCATTCTGCTTGGCCAGTGCTGATAGTGTGTCGCTTAAAGTGTTTAAAGTCGGGATTAAAATCGTATCCCTGCCAGCTTTTAGCATGAGCGCATGCGACAGGTTGTTAATATCTTCAGAGGTACAAGCGAAGTGAAAAAACTCAGATATTTGAGCTAATTCAACAGAGTCAGTAATTTTCTCTTTCAGAAAATATTCAACTGCTTTGACATCGTGATTAGTGGTTTTTTCAATGTCCTTGATGCGCTGTGCATCCTGTTCGCTAAAGTCGTTAATAATAGACTCCAGTAAAGCAGTCGCATCATCCGAAAAGTCAGGCACTTCAGGTATTTCAGAATGACGAGCCAGAGTTTGCAGCCATCGAACCTCGACTAATACTCGATGATAGATCAGTCCGTATTCACTAAATATAGGTCTGAGTAATTCAGTTTTTTGAGCGTAACGTCCATCAATTGGCGAGATCGCACTTAATTGGCTTAAAAGCATAGTAATAATCGTGGTTAACGTGAAAAGAGCATTATTTTACATGATATTGGTTCAGTTCAAACGGGTTTAAGAGGGTAAGGCGGTGTAGTGGAGTGTTTTCTTACTGATTGACATTATTCTGGCTAAAACCGTCATTTTTGAAGATGAGTTTTTGGCTGATTCGTCTTGATTTTTAGAACTAACAATTTCATCTTTTAAACACCTTAATTCGCGTAATTCGTCTGCAAGATATTCTAACAAAGACTTCTTTTTAGTTTTCTTTGCTTGGGTAATTTAATCGGTTAATTACGCCATAAACTTTGTATAAGAAGCCTTATTAGGATGATTATTCAATAATTCGATTAAATCAACGTGTCCCAATTCACTGTTAAAAACCCATTTGTCGTAGGAGCGATGAATAGCCAAAAGTATGCAAATTAACGAAAACAGGCAGAGTCCAATTAACCCATTCAAGAAATTATTTGATAGCTCAAAAGTTGTCGAAAAAAAACCAGCGTAAGTCATAATAAAACTGACCAATACTAAAGGCACTGTGATAAAGAGCCACTTCCAAGCCACTTTAAGTTAACTTATGGGAAGAGGGCTCAAATGGGTAATATCAATGCGGAACTTGATTTTTCGTTGATGCTTATTCTTGATTAAACGATAACAATGGGAGCCATTAAATAGAGTCAGTTTATTGTAGAACCCTTGTATTTTGCTGGATTGTTCGAACTCAAAATCAATTTCCGTCAGAACGACTTGTTAATCGTCTGTAAACAGCGTGATTTCTTCTTTTGAGCTTGCATCAATTTTTTTCATTTTTCCTGAGTTATATCCAGCCTATCAAAAGCATCAAAGCATGATGAAACAGGGCTTTTTTATAAAAGGCTTCTCAAGTTAAATTGTGACATCAGTTTCTAGAAATGGAGCTTGCTTATGTTTTTGATAACAAACGTTGAAATCGCTCACAGAGCACTACCTGCTGTTTTGTCTCGGCACCCGGCATGCATAGCCAATCGAGTTCTATATCCGCTACTTGTTGATTCTCGTTTATGACTGATTGACTTAATCCAGATTGATTCATCTGTTGAAGTTGGTATTGCATACGTAATGATTTATCTTCAGAAGGGCTTTCGACCCCCATTAGTATCTCGAGCTTAATACACATCATCCGTCTTTCTGCAGTGATTGCCCCCCTATCTATGACAGCACTTGCTTGCTCCCGACGAGCTTCGATACGTTGTGCTAAAGCAGGGTTGTTCAATTCTATCGAATCCCATTGGTGGGATATTGCCTTTAACTGCTGTTCCGAGGCTGATGCTGCCAATACTTCAAGCTGGTTACATAGACTGGCCTTTTGACGGAGCCCGTCTAGCTGTCGATTGTGTTTGCCTTTAATGATTCGCGAACGACAATTGTCGAACTGATCACAAGCGCTGCGATAGTCTCTCCGAATCGATTCTAGTAACTTTTCAGGCAGGTGCTGGGGTAATTTGAGTAGTTGATTATAGCTAGTCTGTAATTCGGAGAACTGTTGATCGGCTTCTGACAAATCATTGACTGATTTTGCCAATTGAGAAATTGCTTTAATGATATTCCGATTGGCATCAAGCTGCTGATCCGTTTCATTTCTGAGTTTCTGGCGTAATTCCTGAACTTTATTATAGACAATGTCACTGTGTTTTTTGAATACCTTCCAAGCTTTCTGATCTTCGCTACGTCGGGTAACACCAATTTGTTTCCATTTCGTCTGAAGAGATTTAAGGCTAGTCAGGTTTTCTAATAAGGCTGTAGTTTCAGCAAGCGTTTCAGCCTGATTTATTAATTGGTGTTTTTGCGCAATATTATCATCATAGACAACATTAATTTTAGCCATTACTGCTGCTTTCAATTTCGAATAATGCTGCCATTGTTTTTTTCCAGCATTGCGTTCTATATCTTTGACTTTTGAAAAACTGCTGTCAATATTATATACAAGCGACTGTGCTGCTTTATAGTCGGGACTGCCAGCCCAATTGGTGCTTTCCAACAGTTCGCGCATTTTTTCTAGGTGGTGTTCTCTTTGCTCGAGATTGTCTTGTCGAAGACTGTGGCGTTGTTCGAAAAAAATAGCACAAACTTCGTAGACTTTGTCAGCTGCGAGCTTAAAACGAGGCCAATACTGCTCGGATATCTCTGAGTGACCCAGTGATTTCCATTGCTGTTGAAGTTTCTTCATGTCACTGGTGCGCTTATCAGCGTGTTGTTTGGAGGTGCTCAGCAGTTCCATCGAGTCACATAGTTGCATGTATTTGGGTTCGGTCGCGAAGTTTTTCCAGTCTCCCATATCCCCAAGCATTTTACTGGCTTCGTCAAAACGCTCTTGGAGGGCTTGCTGTTCCTTGTCGTTGAACGAATTTAATATCTTCTGAACTTTTTGTGCAACTTGATTTGCTCTTGCTAGGTTTCCAGCCCGTGAAAAGCGCGTGATAGAGCTGATATTTTTATGAACTTTGGCTAGTTTATCTCGTTGCGCTTGCGCAGTGGCTTCTAGAAGGTTACGCCAATCAAGCAATTGTTGCTCTACCTCTGCTGTACTTTGAAGCTTCGTTAAATCATTTGACCATTTGAGGCCTTTTAATGCTGTCGTTAGTTTTAGAATGCTGAGAGGTTGTTGGCTGATGTCATTTCGTGCACTTTGCAGAAGTTCTGCAGCGTTAGTCACGAACACTATAGAGGATTGAATGGCACCAAACATCTTTTCATATTGCTTCACTGTTGGTTCGTCGGCTGTCGTTATCTTGGCCAAAGCCTGCCAACTAGTGCCAAACTGCTCTAGCTGTAACTGAACTTCCGACTGTGCTTCTAATGACGCAGTAATATCTCGCTGAGACGTGATCTTTAACAACGCATCAAGATCGACCAGCAACTGCTGTTGAGATTGTTGTGAGTGCTCAATTTCTTGCTGACGCAGATAGTGCGAATTAACAAGATCACGTGCTATCTGATACCGTTGAAGATCGCTATCCTCAATGTTGAATGTCAGTGAGTCCCACTGTCGTCTATGTGTTCGGCAACGTGCCTGAAACTCTGGCAACCAGTCATGAGCTGCGAGATACTCAGCCTCTCCAGTTAGCTTTTCTATTTGTAATTGATTCTTGGCTAGTTCGCGCTCATGACACCTGAAGGAATCTATTTTAGACTTAATAATGCGTTCGGCGTTCTTGTCTTTTCCTCTTAACATTTTGCGAGCGGATTCAAGGCTTGTAATGTCCGAAAACCTTTCCGCAATTGACTGTCTGCAATCGGTATGACGCGTTATGCCAAGAACAGCCAGTAGCTGCTTGTTTGTTAATGTCTGAATAGCCAAATTTTGAATTGAACTGAAATCCGCGTGGATAGCAATGCGAAAATGTAATTCTGGATAAAATTTCAGCAAATTGTGATATTGAGCTTCATCAATGGACTGACTGGTCGCCATTAGTTCATTTAACCTATTCTCAGCCGCAATATTAAACTGACTATCTGGACTTAATTTCGAAAGCTCATGCAGTACTTCAATATCCACTAACTCCTGCATGGCTGCAATGCGAACGGATTCATCGTCATCATCTGACGCCAGTTGAAGCAATATTTTCTGATGTTCAAAATTATCAACTTGCAAATCAGCAATAGCCCCCAATCGTTTCTCAACAGACGAGCTTTGCCAAGCAGGTTTAAAAAATTTGGTTAGCATACTATTTTATCCGTCTTATTGAATTTAGTGGGTAAACGATTAATTCTGGAGGGTGGTATTTTAGTCTGCTAACCTTGTAGTTTTATGTTCAAGATTGTTCTTATTGTTTGGGTTAATGGTTCTTACGCCGAGCTTTCTTGGCTTTGTGTTTAGACGCTGTCTGTTTACCGGCTGTACCGTATTTGGCTAATCTAATTTTCTTTTTACGACGTTTTTCAAGGAATACTACAACAACAAAGATCAGTATCAGCCCGCCGACAGCATAGATCCAGGTTGGAAATCGAAAGCCTCCAATGGCACCCTCAATAAATTTCCCATCAATAAAATTAGCCTCGTGTATACGCACTGACCGAGTATCTCCACTATTAAAATTGACGTGTAACTCTGCCTCGTTGCGGCCTGCTCTGAGATTAAGGACACGATCAGAGTCATCAATATGGAGTTGAAAATGTAACGAATAGTAACCATCTGCATTGGTTTTGATCGACCTAAGTGTTTTGCCCTCTGAGAGTATTTGGGTAGTTACGTTTTTTATGCCATCTTTGTTTGCGTCGAGTACATAACCTCGTACGTTATAACGATTATCAGGCTGGTGGTCAGCCTGTAAATTGGTGGAGAGTAAACATCCAACAAACATAATTATAATGACTATTCTCATAAGGCTTTGGGTTCCGTGTAATACTCAAGATAGCGAAACTATACGATAGACAGGTTTGAGCCCAGTTTATTTTTTAAATTCTATTCAATTGAAACACAGCTTTGGGCGTTATTTACATCAATTATTAAGTTCAATACTTCAAATTAAAACTTGCCAAGTGATTAGTCTAATAACTAACCATCAGTATACCTTTTAAATAGAATATTAGTCCTATCACTATGCGCTATTAATTTGTGCGTCAGACGCACTCAACCTCGTATTCAGACTTTTAGCCTTCTGTTGAATGACAATGCAATAGTATTGCCTGTTTTAGTTGTCAATTTATAACTGAATCTGTGAAAATGAAGTAATAATTTGATCCAAGGCGTAAGTATGAAAATTTGTGGTGTAGATTTAGCGGGTAACGATGCGGTTATCTGTTTGCTTGAGCAGAATAAGGGTGACTTTAATTTACCCGACTGCCGAGTACGAAAACTGGTGCTGATAAAAGATCATGCCGCATTAGAATTACGCCAGTTCCAGTTTGAGTTTGCAAAGCTAATGAGCGATTACAGTGTCGACAAAGTTGTCATAAGAGAACGCATGATTAAAGGGAAATTTGCTGGTGGTGCTATCAGTTTTAAGCTTGAGTCTGCCATTCAACTGATTCCTGATTTAGACGTTACTGTATTGTCGCCATCACAAATTAAAACTGCACTGTCTGAAAACCTTTTACCGATCAAGTTTTCTGATACGGGCTTAAAGGCATTCCAAGAGGTCGCATTCAAAGCCGCTTATGCAGCACACAAATTAGGCTAAGTTGTTCTATGATTCTCTTCAAGATCACCTGTTTATTCAAAATGACATAAGTATGGGGAAGGGCGCATATTCTGGTTGCTCAGAAATAAAGAGCAAATTTACAATGAATCTTCTTTGAAGGCTCAAATACGTTGTTAATCAAAACCCTCGCTATTATTTAATTATCGCTGCTGGCAATCTTTATCACTTCAACGCGAATGAACAGAGGTAATGCAAAATCAATCCATGAATCTATCAAAATAATACACCAGAGATTGAACCTAATAATTATACCAAGGTGAGCTTCCTTAGAGCACTACATACAATTTTATAGTTAACGAACATTATGCGTTATAAGGAAACACCAAGGTTCAGAAAAAATATTTAACTTCGATCGTCAGTATGCCTGTATTAGCTGCTTCACAACAAAGCGTGGAATGGGAATGGGGTGATTGTTTTACGACTTTAAGTAATCGCCTTCATTTATTAGCTCAATGGCCTTGTACTTTAATACTTAACTTTACATAATATACATTATACGCACTTTAGTTGAATAAGAATAAATCTAAAAATGGTAAATAACCTTGAATGGATTGAGAGCTTTTAATATTGAAGTTACTCTCAATCGGTATCAAAATTATCATTGGTAATCATTTTTTAATTGAAACTATCAGGAATGAACTTAAAATATAAGTGTTTACCCGCATTTGAAAAATATCTAAGAATAACTTGAGAAAACGCATGGCAGTCAAAAATAATACATATGCGCGTCCTGTCTATTTGGTTGATGGTAGCCGAACTCCTTTTCTTAAGGCACGCGGAAAGCCTGGACCTTTTAAGCACGCTGAACTGGGTGTTTTTGCTTCTAGGTCGCTATTGCAACGAATGCCATTTTCACCAGAGGAATTCGATGAAGTCATTATGGGATCGACAATGCCTGGTCCAGACGAGGCGAACATTGCTCGAGTGGTTGCGCTGAGGCTGGGTTGTGGTGATAAAATTCCGGCTTATACAGTACATCGGAATTGTGCTTCAGGTATGCAGGCTTTAGATTCGGCGGCGATGTCGATTGCATCTGGACGATCTGATTTAATTTTGGCAGGTGGTATTGAAGCGATGAGTCATGCGCCACTTTTATTACATCCTAAAATGGTGCGTTGGTTGGCTAGTTGGTGGGAAGCTAAAACAGTGCCTGCCAAATTAAAATCACTACGTGCTTTTAACCCTGGTTATTTGTCTCCTGTATTTGCCTTATTGAAGGGTTTAACAGACCCTGTGGTTGGCATGAATATGGGACAAACAGCAGAAAAAATCGCCCATCGGTTCGGATTAACTCGTTTGCAAATTGATGCGTTTGCGATGAACAGTCATTTAAAATTACATCACGCTCAACAAAACAATGATTTATCAGAAATTGAGCCTATTTTTGATGCTATGGGTAATGTTTTCGCCGCTGATGATGGTGTTAGGACTGATTCTACTAAGGCTAAATTAGCCAAGTTATGCCCTGCTTTCGATAAACCTTTTGGGTTGGTTACACCGGGTAATAGTGCGCAAATTAGCGATGGAGCCGCTGTGTTAGTGGTCGCGAGCGAACAAGCCATCAAACAGTATGATTTACCTATTTTAGCTAAGCTGGTATCGACTGAGTGGGCCGCTTTAACGCCTGCAGAAATGGGGCTTGGTCCGGTTCATGCGATCGTGCCATTATTGAAGTCACAGCGTTTAAAAATTGATGCTATTGATTATTGGGAAATTCATGAGGCTTTTGCTGCTCAGGTCCTCGCAGTGCAAGCTGCGTTAAATGATGATAGTTATTGTAAGGAGTATTTAGCTTTGAAATCTGCTTTTGGTAACATTCCAATTGAAAGACTCAATATTCATGGTGGTGGTGTAAGTCTTGGTCACCCTGTTGGTGCGAGTGGTGCTCGTATAGTTTTGCATATGGCAAAAATTTTAGAATCTAAAAAAGCACGTCGTGGTGTTGCTTCGCTTTGTATTGGTGGTGGGCAAGGTGGTGCCATGTTGATCGAACGGGAGTATAGATAAGTGAGTGATACAAGCCTAGATTGGAAAGTCGAGACTGACGAACATGGCGTGCTTTGGCTAACTCTCAATAAAAAAGATACCGATACTAATGTATTGTCTTGCTCGGTTTTAAATCAGCTTGAAGCGCTTATTCAACAGATTGTTATAGATAAGCCCAAGGCTGTTATTTTCCAATCCGGTAAAAAATCAGGTTTCATTGCTGGTGCTGATATAAAAGAATTTCTCGAAGTAACTAATCAGCAAGAGGCGCTGATTATGATTAAACGCGGACAGAATGTTTTTAGCCAGATTGAGTCGTTGCCCTGCCCTACCGTGGCTCTGGTTGAAGGTTTTTGTATGGGTGGTGGGACAGAGTTAATATTGTCCTGTGACTATCGGGTAGCACTGGATAATGCTACTACCAAGATTGGATTACCCGAAATAAAATTAGGTATTCACCCTGCCTTTGGCGGCGTTGTTCGTTCCACTGCTATAATTAATCCATTAAAATCACTTGAAATGATGCTGTCTGGTCGGGCACTAGCGAGTAAGCAGGCAAAATTAATTGGGTTGGTCGATTTGGTTCAACCACAAAGACAAATAAAACGTGCAGCGCTTGCGATCGCATTGAAAGCCCCGCCCAAGCGTGAAATGCCATTATCAGGAAAGATTCTATCTTTGCCGGGCATTCGCTATTTGCTCAGTAATTATATGAAAAAGCAATTGGCTAAAAAAGCATCTAAACAAAACTACCCTGCTCCATACGCCTTGCTTGATGTGTGGTGTAATTATTATGGTGATAAGAAACGTATGATGGAAGAGGAAGCTAATTCTGTTGCTCGTCTGGTCCAAGGCAATACGGTTCGAAATTTAATTCGCGTATTTTTTCTTCAAACTGAGTTGAAAAGCTTAGGCACTAAAAAATCCTTTTCTCCAAAGCATATTCATGTGGTTGGTGCTGGAATTATGGGGGGTGATATTGCTGCTTGGTGCGCCTTGAAGGGTTTTACTGTGACCTTGCAAGATAGAGAACCTAAATATTTATCGAATGCTATTAAACGAGCGCATCAATTATTTGCTAAAAAATTGAAAACAACCCATGAGCGGAATGCTGCATCTGATCGTTTTATTCCTGACTGTAATGGTTATGGTATTGAAAAGGCTGACGTTATTATTGAAGCAATTTTCGAAGATAAGGATGCCAAGCAAGCTATTTATGCTGATATCGAACCCCGTATGAAGCAAGGCGCTATCTTGGCTACTAATACATCGAGCATCCCATTAGAATCGTTAGCTGAAAAATTACAGGATCCTAAACGACTGATTGGCATCCATTTTTTCAATCCTGTGGCGATGATGCCTTTAGTTGAAATCGTAAAAACAGATTTAACTTCGAAGAGAGCTTTACAACAAGCTATTGCATTTACATTACATATTGGCAAGCTACCTTTGACGGTTAAAAGTTCACCTGGATTTCTTGTTAACCGTATTTTAATTCCCTATTTAGTAGAAGCAGTAACCTTGCATGAAGAAGGCATTACGCCAGAGGCGATTGATAAAGCAGCGCTTGATTTTGGTATGCCAATGGGACCAGTTGAATTGGCTGATACGGTCGGCATCGACATCTGTTATTTGGTAGCTAAGAACTTGGCGGAAAGTTTTGGCAGTAAAGTGCCAGAGATCCTCAATCGTTATATTAGCGATAACTATTTAGGGAAGAAGACTGGGCGTGGTTTTTATAGATACAAGAAAGGCAAACCAATAAAAAATAGAGACGCTGACCTAGGTGATCAGAAAATAATTCAAAATCGATTAATTTTTCGATTATTGAATGAAGCTGCTGCCTGCATAGATGAAAAGATTGTAGCTAATGAAAACTTGCTCGATGCCGGTGTTATTTTCGGTGCCGGTTTTGCGCCATTTCGTGGAGGCCCATTGAACTATAGCCGTCAAACGTCAGTCGATGATATAACTCAAACGATGACACAATATAGCGAACTTTATGGCGAACGGTTTAAACCGGTAAAAGGCTGGAAATTAATTAAAGATTAAGCCTAAAATTCAGCTAAGTATGACGGGTACTATTAATTAGGGCGGCATTATTGCAATGACGCTACAAATTAAAAAGTCTGTTGGCATTTTTGAAAGTAGATTCTGCTAGTGCTTCGAGACTCGTGTTTCTGATTTCAGCTAGCTTTTCTGCAACATGACGTACTCGTCCAGGATGGTTAACTTTCCCTCTAAACGGAACAGGTGATAGCCAGGGTGAATCAGTTTCAATTAATAGCTTGTCTTCGGGTATTTTTTTTGCCATTTCTTGAACTGCAGTCGCTTGTTTAAACGTAACAATACCCGAGATCGAAATATAAAATCCAAGGTCAATAGCCTGCTCTGCCATTGCCCAATCCTCTGTAAAACAATGTAATACACCACCTACCTCATGTGCTTTATACCGCCTTAATAGATCAAGTGTATCTTGCCTAGCGTTTCTGGTGTGTATGATTAATGGTAGTTTACATTCGCGAGCGGCTTCAATATGAGTGATAAATCGTTTCCGTTGCCACCCCATATTGGTGCCTGTTTTTATGTAATCGAGACCCGTTTCACCTACCGCGACTACTTTTTCTCTTTCCACTAGTATGCATAAACCATCAACTGTCGGTTCAGTCACTTCTTTATAATCAGGATGAACACCTGCTGAACAATAGATATAATCATAAGGTTCGATCAGTTGATACATAGAGTCAAATGATTCTAGATTGACACTAATGCAAATCATACGGATGACTTGTTCTGCCTTAATATCGTTGATTAGATTAGGAAAACTGTCATTGAAGTCCGTTAGATCAATACGATCAAGGTGGCAATGTGAGTCAAAATACATAAATTGTGGCTTGATACCTACATGGTATAAGTAGGACGATCCGCTTGCAGTGCACCTGCTAGAAAACCTTCGATTTTGTTTCGGATCAAACCATTATCTTGAGAAGAAAATTGTACACCAATACCCGTGACTTTGTTATTTTGAGCTCCAACTGGAGTCACCCAGATTATTTTTCCCGCGACCGGTAAACGTTCTTTATCATCCATTAGACTTAGTAGCATGAATACTTCATCACCCAGTGAGTATTGTTTTTTGGTCGATATGAATAATCCACCGTTATTAACATAGGGCATATATGCCGCATAAAGTGCATTTTTATCTTTTATATTTAAAGACAATATGCCTGGGCTAGTTGATGCCATTAGTGGTTGCTCCGAAGGATAATTCCTTTCAAAGATATTAGCACGTCTTCGAGCTGAAGTTGGAGGTTAAGATTATTTTCCTCAACCATCAATTGCTGGTCGACTTGAGTCGATAAGATAAGTAACTGCCGCCCCGCTATCTTATGGATTTTAGGTTGTTTTGTTTTTTCGGAAAAACCACTAAATTGGAGGCTATAAGCCCTGAATACCATCTTTAATAGTCGGCGCACTAATGATACGTCTAAGATAACTAGTATCGAACATAGTTTGTTAACATCAATTTCATTATTAATATACAGGCCAAACTGGGACTTAAATTGTTTGACTACGGCAGCATATTGATTCGAGTGTAAATTGAGTGCAAGTAAAGGATCTCCAGTTGAGAAGTCTAGGTATAGGTCTGATTCAGCTTGGTTTAAACCATGTTGAGCTAGCCAGTCTAAAGACATTTTTCTATCCGGATGCTCCAAAGTTAAAACCTGACAACGACTGCGAATCGTTACAGGGACTTTACCTTTATTGTGGGTCAGTAATAAAATCAGGGAATAAGGCGCGGGCTCTTCCAGAGTCTTAAGAATGCTGTTGGCTCCTGCAATACTCATTTTTTCAGCAGGATGAATCGCAATTACCTTTAGATTATTGTAACGACGGGTCAAATATACTTCATGTATGAGATTACGTATCTGCTCTATCTTTATGTTTTTATTTATTTTTTTAGTTTTACCATCCGTCATTAAAGTGACAAAAGTGAAATCAGGATAGGTATTGGACTTCATCAGACTACAAGATTGGCATAATCCACAGGGAACTACACTTTGATTATTATTGCATAACAACAGCATAGTTAAATGCCAGATAAAAGCAGCCCCAACCTGTTCACTTTTAGCCTCTATCAACAAAGCATGCGGTAAACGGGCCTGCTTCTTGAGCGATAAAACCTGTTCTAATAAACTCTGCTGCCAAGGCCAGTAAGCTGGTTGAATAGTTATGATATCGTCGTCAATTTTCGGCATTAAAATTTAAGACTATTGTACTTTCAGGTTAATATTAAAGTGATGATTTAAAACTGTAAATATTTCTTGGGTTACGACAGGAATTGATTGGTTGGCATCAATAACATGATATCGATTAGGATTACCTGTCGCAATTTGTAAAAAGGCTTGCCTAACTTTAGCATGATATTCATTGCCTTTTTTTTCGAAGCGATCTTCTTTGCCACCACGACCAAAAGCTCTTTTCAGTGCAATCGATTCAGGAATATCGAGTATGAGTACTAATTCTGGCTCAAAAGAGCCCACCACTTCGTAATGAATTTTTTCCACCAAATCAAGGCCTAAGCTGCCAGCAATACCCTGAAAAGCTCGACTAGAGTCTGCGTACCGGTCACTGATGACCCAACCACCCTTCGCTAGCATAGGCCAAATAGTATCGACTAAGTGCGAGCGCCTAGACGCATACATAAGAAGAAGCTCTGTCAAACTATCCCATTTATCAGGCTCACCTTCTACCAATAGTTTGCGTATATCCTCAGCTGCGGGGGATCCACCTGGCTCTCGGGTTAAAAGAACCTGGCTGCTTATTACACTCAAGGCTTCGTATAATAGTTTGCTTTGGACTCCCTTGCCAGAACCATCGACGCCATCGATTACAATCATTTGGTTATTCTTGGGAAGTGTTGGAATCATAAGGACTTATTCAGTTTAGTTAGAAATTATTTTCTTAAGTTTGCGTCCATTAAGCTGATATTTAATAACTGCATTATTATGTTCTTTTAATGTTTTGGAAAAATAGTGCGTGCCATCGCCTTTGGCAACAAAATAAAGCGCTTTACTATCCGCTGGGTGAAGGGCTGCTTCAATCGAAGCGAGACCTGGTAGGGCAATTGGTGTCGGAGTTAGCCCTTTACGTAAATAAGTATTGTAAGGGGTATCAGCTCTCAGGTCTTTACGACGGATATTACCATCGAAGCTTTCCCCCATCCCATAAATAATGGTTGGGTCAGTTTGTAACCTCATATTTAAATTTAAACGTTGAATAAAAACCGCAGATATCAGTGGGCGTTCATGACCAGCGCCTGTTTCTTTTTCTATAATAGACGCAAGTATCAGGGCTTCATAAGGAGATTTAAGCGGCAGATTTTTGGCTCTATTAGCCCAAGCTATTTTCAAATGTTTTTGCATAAGTTGGTAAGAACGCTTCAAAAATTGACGATCACTTGTTCCTCTCGGAAATTGGTAAGTATCAGGATAGAAAAGACCTTCTGGATGCTGACCTTCTAAACCGAGTTCAGTCATAACTTCTTCATTTGATAAGTTTTTGAGTGTGTTTTTAATTACAGGATTACTTTTTAGCTGAACCATCATCTGCTGAAAAGACCAGCCTTCAATAACAGTGAAACTATATTGTATCGAATTTCCGGTTGTAAATAGTTCTAGAAGACCTGAAGTTGTTTGACCCTGGCGAAGCCGGTATTCACCTGCACGTACCTTAGTTTCTACGCCCTTTAATTTTGCCATTAAGATAAATAGCCAAGGGTCATCAATTATTTTTTCAAGGCTGAGTTTTATCGAAATAGCTTTTATACTGGTGCCTGGTTCTATTAAAAAAACGTACATATCACCTGGTAACTGAATGTCTTTATACTGAAACCTAAACAGTTGAATAGACAGCACGGAAACAGCCAAGAAAACAAGAATTACGCCATAAAGTATAATTTTTTTGAGGATTTTAAATAACATTAGCCTAATCCGTCAGTATTTATAGGAAGAAAATTGTTAAGGCGTTTCATTAATAATCGAGTAATAGCGCCAGTGTCAAATTTTTGCCCATCAATTGATCCAATTGAACGAATACCCTGTACACTGTTACAAAAAAAACACTCGTCAGCATCAAGAAGTTGGCCCAATTTAAAACGTCCAATATGCACAGTCTTATCTATTTTTGCCCAATGCTCAATAATTTTGGTTCTCATGATTCCATTAACACCAGATAAAGACAGGCATGGTGTAAATAGTTGATTATCTTTGATAAAGAATAGATTATTGATAATACCCTCCACAATAAACTCTTCACTATCGCACAAAATACCTTCATCGTTATCAGTCTTGTTGCTGAGCTCTATTGTGGCCAAAACATAATCGAGACGATTGAGATGCTTTAAACCAGAGAGGTTGGGGTTCATAGGTAAACGAGTGTCACAAACGGATACCTTTAGAGTTTTATTGCTAGGTTGAACGAAGGGATAGGATAAAACAAAGACTGAACATTGGTCAGGGTTAGGAAGCTTGAGCCCCCTGCCCCCAACACCGCGTGTCACTATAATTTTAACAATACAGGTGTCAGTTTTTTTAGTTACTTCAGTTAGCTTTTTTTCTAGCCAACTCAAATCTAAGGAAGGCAAAAAAAGTTGCTTGCATCCCTTCACAAGCCTTTGGCAATGTGACTCCCAATGGGGAACTTGCCCACCAACTTTTAGCATTGTCTCAAAAAGTCCATCGCCGTAATGTAATCCACGATCATGCCAATCGAGTGTCACGTTTATGAGAGACTCAGTCATTAACTTTAATGGCGTTTAGTAATCCACGAGCTTTATGCCTTGTTTCCATTAATTCCTTTTCAGGAATTGAATCGTAAACTATGCCACCTCCAGCTCTAAAGCTGACCTGGTTTTGATTATATAGTAACGTCCTAATGAGTATATTGAGATCCATTTGACCATCTAGCCCAATGTAGCCTAGTGAACCCGTATAGGCCTCACGAGGGGCTTTTTCAAATTCACTGATAATCTCCATACATCTGACCTTGGGACATCCAGTGATTGTTCCACCCGGAAAAACAGCATGGACTATATCTCTCACTGTTTGATTAGAACGAACGGTACCTTGAATGTTCGATACAATGTGATGCACATGTTCATAGCTTTCCAGCACCATTTTTTCAGTCACTTGAATACTGCCCGCCTGGCAGAAGCGGCCTAAATCATTACGAACTAAGTCAATAAGCATGACATGCTCAGCCTTTTCTTTTGGATGAGCTAAAAGATGATCAGATAATAGTTTATCCTCTTTTTGAGTTTTACCTCGTGGATGCGTACCAGCTATAGGACGAGACTGAGCAACGCCATTTTTTACTGATACCAGTCTTTCAGGGGACGAACTTATTATGTACTGATCGTTATATTTTATAAGAGCCGAAAACTGCGCGGGATTGCTATGACTGAGACTATGATAAAGGCTGATTGGATCACAATGTTGATCAAACTCAACGTTCCATTTTCGTGACAAATTAGCTTGAAATATATCCCCGTCCCGTATGTACTGCTTTGCCTTTATAATAAAATCAATGTAGTGACTAGGATCATCTTCGATAATTTTTCCAACAGCCAATTCAGCAGGACTATAAACGCCCGCTTCTGCAATATCGGCAACCATGGTGTTTATTAAGTCTTCTGAACCATCCTCAACCACAATGTAGGCTTTATTTTGATGATGATCTAAGATAATTGCAGCAGGAATTCTGGCTTTAAAAGCAATTGGTAAAAGGGACTCTTCAGCAAAAAAATTCACCCCAGGTTCAACTGCTTGGGCATATTCATAGCTTAAAAAAACAAACCAACCACCACAAAATGGAAGTTCGGATTGTTGAATAGGATTGGCTATATCGACCAATATTGAACTAAGACAATCTTCATCACCAGACCACTGAGAAACAATAGACTGGGGATGAGACAAGAGTATAGAGTAGCGAGAATTTTCTCCACCACTCGAATTAGAAGCTAGTAAGTAAGGATAACAGTCAGGCTTAAGTGAATGAACAGCAAGCAGGTCTGGAATGTCTTTGAGTTTGCGGCTGATAGTCACGGATGATCATATTTTCTTGAAAATACAGGTTCCATTAGTGCCACCAAAACCAAAAGAATTTGACATAGAAACATTTAATTTTAAGTCCCGAGCAGTATTTGCAACATAATCGAGATCGCATTCTGGATCTTGATTATCTAGGTTAATTGTAGGTGGAATAACTTGATCTCTTAAAGCTAAAATTGAGAAAATAGCTTCGATACCACCGGCAGCACCTAATAAATGCCCCGTCATAGATTTAGTTGAACTTACAACAAGCTTGTAAGCATGATCACCCATGGCGAGCTTAACAGCCATTGTTTCAGCAACGTCTCCAGCAGGTGTAGAAGTACCATGTGCATTGATATAACCCACGTCTTCGGCATTAAGGCCAGCATCATTCATTGCATTTTTCATACATCGAGCAGCACCTTCTCCCGTTGGTGATGGTGATGTCATGTGAAAAGCGTCACCACTCATACCATAACCAACCACTTCACAGTAAATGTTCGCGCCACGCTTTTTGGCCATTTCGTATTCTTCTAGTACAACAACGCCAGCACCATCACCCAAAACAAAACCATCTCGGTCTCTGTCCCAAGGTCTACTGGCAGCTTCAGGATCATCATTACGAGTTGATAAAGCACGGGCTGCGGCAAATCCACCAACACCCAGCGCACAGGTAGCCATTTCAGCGCCACCCGCAACCATTACATCGGCATCGCCATAAGAAATCATTCTAGCTGCATCACCAATATTGTGTGCACCTGTAGTACAGGCACTCACTATAGAAATGTTGGGCCCTTTGAGACCGCGCATAATTGATAAATTACCTGACACCATATTAACAATTGAACTAGGTACAAAAAAAGGTGATATCTTTCTTGATCCACCAGCAACGAATGAATCTCGGTTTTTTTCGATAGTTGGCAAACCACCAATGCCGGATCCGATGGCGACACCAATTCTTTCAGAATTTTCATCAGTGACTTCGATACCAGAGTCGTCAAGGGCCTGGATACCTGCAGCCAGCCCATAATGGATAAAAATATCCATTTTCTTTTGATCTTTTGGTTTTATATAAAGTGAGGCGTCAAAATTTTTGACAGAACCTGATATCTGGGCATTAAAACCGCTGGCATCGAAAACTGTTATCGGCGCAATACCGCTCTTGCCTGCAATAATATTCTTCCAGGACTCTTCTACCGTATTTCCAACTGGGGTCAAAAGCCCCAAGCCGGTAACCACTACACGTCGTTTTGACAAAATCAATACCTCATCTTAACTCAAGGACAATAATTAAAAATGCCGCTTAACATACAGTGATGATAAGCGGCATCGTCCAAATCGAGTATTCAGTTACAGATTAGCGTTGACGTAGTCGATCGCTAACTGAACACTGGTAATTTTTTCAGCTTCTTCGTCCGGAATTTCAGTTTCAAATTCTTCTTCTAAAGCCATTACTAATTCTACGGTGTCAAGTGAATCTGCACCTAGATCATCAACAAATGATGCTCCGTTAGTAACGTCTTCTTCTTTAGCACCAAGTTGTTCTGCAACAATCTTTTTTACACGGTCTTCAACAGAGCTCATTGAGAGTTTCTCCTCGTTAATGAATTTTGACTTGTCTGAGTGCCGATATTGTATTCAAAACTACTGCGACTTGCCAGAATTGTATGTATTTTTTTTTCCTATATTTAACAAACACTTAAGGTTTAAAGCCAACAAAGTGACCATCTATTTTAAAGTTAATTCGTGTTCACGATGGAAAAATATATGATGTTGGCTGAAGAAAATCACATTTTAAAGGTTTGATTTAGGATCAAAATTAAACTCAAAAATCATTCGATACCAAAAATAAATATTTATGGCATGTACATCCCACCATTTACATGAATATTTTCTCCAGTAATGTACCCAGCAGATGGCGACGCTAAAAAGACAACTGCAGCCGCAATGTCATCTGGATTGCCCAGTCGACCTAGTGGAATCTGACCTGTTAGTACCTTTTTCTGATCGTCACCGAGCTCCTTGGTCATATCTGTATCAATAAAACCTGGCGACACGGTATTAACCGTAATATTGCGAGATCCGATTTCGCGGGCTAACGATTTACTGAATCCAACCAGACCAGCTTTTGCTGCAGCATAGTTAGTTTGTCCAGGATTACCCGTTGAACCAACGACAGAAGAAATGTTAATAATTCGACCTGATCTTTTTTTCATCATAGGCCTAACTACTGCCTTGGTCATTCGGAAAATGGAGGTTAAATTAGTGTTTATAATTTCATCCCACTGTTCATCTTTCATTGCCATTAGTAAGGTGTCTCTTGTGACGCCAGCGTTATTGACTAATATGTCAGGAGGAGAGTAGTCGTTATTTATAATTTTTAAGCACGCCTTAATTGATTCAGCGTCAGCAACATTTAAAACCATCCCAGTGCCAGTAATTCCGTTTTCTTTAAACCCATCCGATATATTTTGGGCCCCTGCTTCAGAAGTTGCCGTTCCTATCACTATGGCTTGTTGATTACCCAGCGCATAAGCAATAGCTTGACCAATTCCTCGACTTGCTCCAGTTACGAGTGCAATTTGATTCGTTAACATGTGTCGTTACTCCGAGAATGATTTGATTGTTTTTTCTAAAGAAGTAATATCGGATACTGATTGAGATTGCATCGACTTTTCTATTCGACGGGTTAGGCCGCTGAGAACTTTGCCTGGCCCACATTCTACAAGACAGCCAATACCTTTTGAGTGCATGAACCGAACGCTTTCAGCCCATAGGACTGGGTGGTACAGTTGTTTCTTTAACAATAATTTAATTTCCTCAACAGAGCCGGCAATGTTTGCATTCTGATTGTGAACAACAGGAATCGTTGGCATTTTAAAGGGAGTATTAGATAAAGATTCAAAAAGCTGATCAGCCGCTCCTGTCATCAACGAACAATGGGACGGTACGCTAACGGCTAACAGCAACGCGCGTTTAGCACCAAGTCCCTTTGCATTCTCCATGGCTTCATCAACTGCAGCTTTGTTACCGGCAATAACAACCTGCCCTTCAGAATTGAAATTAGTGGCTTCAACAACTCCACTGGTAACGCTAGCGCAAGCCGCAATAACGCCTTTGTCATCAAGTCCAATAATAGCTGCCATAGAACCTTCACCGGGTGTTACAGCTGATTGCATTAGTTGACCACGATACGACACCAGTTTTACGGCATCGTCTAATTCAAGGCTGCCAGCACAAACTAACGCAGAATATTCTCCAAAACTATGACCCGCTAACAGACTAACCTTAGATAGTTCTCTAAAGGTACTTGCTATGTGCCAACAAGCAACGCTTGCACACAGCATTGCTGGCTGAGTAATTTCCGTTTGATTGAGCTTTTCAGCGGGCCCTTCGGATACTATTTTCCACAGATCATAACCGAGCGATTCTGATGCTTGATCATAGATTTTTTGTACCATTGGCTGGTGTTGAGTCCAGTTGGACATCATGCCAATTGATTGGGCGCCCTGTCCTGGAAAAACAAATGCTGTTTTAGTCATTGATATAATTATGGATTAATAAACCAATATAATATCATAGGCATACAAAAGGCCATATAAGTGAGTTGCCTTCAATGCAAAAAAATGCATAATGACGCGTCTCTAATTAAAGGCTTATAAAATGGCAAAAGGCGACCACATTGAAATGAAAGGAACGGTAAAAGATACTTTACCTAATACTATGTTTCGAGTTGAGTTAGAAAACGGTCACGTAGTCACTGCGCATATATCGGGCAAGATGCGTAAGCATTATATCCGTATACTAACAGGCGACTCAGTGACGGTTGAATTAACACCTTACGACTTGTCAAAAGGTAGAATTACATTCCGCGAAAGATAAATTGAACAACTAATTTTCTTAAATAACATTCATTCGTTATTTATTGATTCAAACCAAGCCTGCCGATGTAGACTTGGTTAATGCCTTAGATTAATTAGTTGCAAGATTAGTTGATTCAGCATTTGATGAAGTCACGTTACAAATGAGTTGGTTATCACTCACATCAATTTTCACATTCCCTCCCTCGGTTAAATCACCAAACAATAGTTCATTAGCTAATACCTGTTTGATTTCATCTTGGATCACCCGCTCCATTGGCCGCGCACCCATTTGAAGATCATAGCCTTTTGCAGCTAGCCACTTCCTAGCACTGTCGGTAACGTTCATGCTGACTTTTTTAACTTCAAGCTGCGCTTCAAGCTCAATTAAAAACTTATCGACAACATTTAAGATAACTTTAGGGCTAAGTCCTTTAAATTGTATAACAGCGTCTAATCGATTTCTAAACTCTGGAGTGAAGGCTTTTTTGATCGCTTCACCCGTATCGCGCGTGTGATCCTGTAATGTAAAGCCCATAGATGATCTGCTCATCATTTCAGCACCCGCATTAGTAGTCATTACTAAAATGACGTTTCTGAAATCAGCTTTACGGCCATTGCTATCGGTTAGAGTACCGTTATCCATGACTTGCAATAAAATGTTAAAAACATCGGGATGCGCTTTTTCAATTTCATCTAGCAATACAACCGAATAGGGATGCTTATTCATTTCCTCAGTCAATAAGCCGCCTTGATCAAACCCAACATAACCCGGAGGAGCACCAATCAATCGAGAAACAGAGTGCCTTTCCATATACTCAGACATATCAAATCGAATGAGTTCTATACCCATTATTTTAGCGATTTGGCGGCAAACCTCAGTCTTACCTACCCCTGTTGGTCCCGCAAATAGAAAAGAGCCGACGGGTTTAGCTTCTCTCCCCAAGCCAGATCGAGACATTTTAATCGCAGAGTCAAGTGCCTTAATAGCTTGGTCTTGTCCAAAAACAACTCTTGCCAGATTTTTCCCTAAGTTTTTGAGCATGTCTAAGTCATTGCTACTAACTGTATTAGAAGGAATTCTGGCAATCTTCGCCACTATTTCTTCAATATCCGTAACCCCAATCGTTTTCTTACGTTGCTTAATTGGCATTAAGCGTCGCTTGGCACCAGCTTCATCAATTACATCAATGGCTTTGTCTGGCAAGAATCTGTCATTAATGTATCTCGATGCAAGTTCAGTCGCCTTTCGTAATGCTGGTAAAGTATATTTAACGCTGTGATGCTCTTCAAAACGCGATTTTAAGCCTTTTAGAATTTGATACGCTTCATCGACACTCGGCTCTGGGACATCGATTTTTTGGAATCGACGGGCTAGTGCTCTATCCTTCTCAAACACGCCTCGATATTCCGCATAAGTAGTTGAGCCAAGGCATTTTATTTCACCACTCGCCAATACAGGTTTAATGAGATTAGACGCGTCCATAGCACCACCAGAAGCAGAACCTGCACCAATTATAGTGTGAATTTCGTCTATAAAAAGAATGGCTGCTGGTTCCTTCTTTAATTGGTTGATGACTGCTTTTAACCGTTTTTCGAAATCACCTCTGTATTTAGTACCAGCGACTAAAGCGCCTAAATCAAGAGAATAAACAATACTATCAGTGAGTATTTCAGGCACTTCTTCTTCAACAATTTTTCGGGCAAGGCCTTCCGCAATTGCTGTCTTACCTACACCAGCTTCACCGACAAGCAAGGGGTTGTTTTTTCTGCGTCGACAGAGCGTTTGAATAATTCGCTCTACTTCGTGATCTCTTCCGATTAAAGGATCAATTTTCCCAGCAATAGCGAGTTCGTTTAAATTAGTCGCAAATTGATCTAATGGACTAACTTTTTCAGCCTCGGGAGCCGAACTATCATCAGGTTGAGTCAATATGTCATCTTCACTTTCTTCGTTAATACGGCTTATGCCATGTGACAAAAAGTTAGTCACATCAAGCCGTTCAATATTATGTTTATTGAGCAAAAAGACTGCGTGTGAATCTTGTTCGGAAAAAACAGCGACCAAGACATTGGCGCCAGAAACTTCACCACTACCATTTGACTGCACATGAAAAAGTGCGCGTTGTAAAACACGCTGAAAACCAAGAGTTGGCTGTGTGTCTCTATCTTCATCAGTGGATAGCAGGGGCGTATTCTCATCGACGAAGGTTTCTAACTCAGTTCTGAGTAATGGGATGTCACCACTACAAGCTTCTAGAACCGCTTTTGCAGCTTCATTATCGGTAAGCATCAATAGAATATGCTCTACGGTTATAAATTCATGGCGTTTTTCGCTGGCATCATGAAAAGCCTTATTAAGGGATAATTCTAACTCTTTATTTAGCATGGTGATAATTCCGAAGCTTAATTTTTCAAATATTTACGTATTTTATCTAAGAAGAACAAGAGACTGACAAATAACAGCAATTAAACAGATACTGAAAATTGACACTAATCGAATGAGGTGTCTTAGTTTTCTTCTAAATCACATAATAACGGGTGTTTATTTTCTCTTGCAAAGCTATTGACCTGAGTTACTTTTGTCTCAGCAACATCCTTAGTATAGACACCACAAATACCCTTACCTGACTTGTGAACATTCAGCATAATTCTAGTGGCACCTTCACGATTGTGACCAAATATTGACTCCAAAATATGGACTACAAATTCCATAGGAGTGTAATCATCGTTGAGAATCAAAACTTTATACATTGGCGGCTTTTTGAGCTTGGGTTTAGTTTGCTCAAGCAGCAGAATGTCTGCATTGTCGTTGTCAGTATTTTCATCAGTCATTATTAGGTATTAGTAAGCAATCTTGTGCTTTAGTTAAGGGTGAGTTGTAAAAAATCAAGTCTAAGATATTATTCATCTTTTGACTATTTATTCTATCAGCCAAAAAAGACTAAAATTGGTTAAAATAAATAGTCAATTTATAGTTGATCGACCAGTAATTAAATGGAAATTAAATCAAAAGAGTCATCATGATCATCCTTGCAGTGAGATGGTTTAGTAACGTGAAAGGTTATTGATTTGTCTATAAAAATGAATATGAAGGCATTGATACCATTGCTCATTTTTCTGTAATTCGATTGAGAGGCGACAAAAATCTTAACTTCGATCTGTAAAGTTCAGTCTGTTGACGATTAACTGCAATTAATTTGATCCCACTGCTTAGCTCTAACCTCGTTACTACAAATTATATCTAATTGAATAGACTCTATGCTCTCTTAATAACTTCTGCTGTATAATAATGAAAGTTTTATTTACGTATTAATAACGAGGTCCTCATGAGCTACCAACACATAAAATTACCTGCACAAGGTCAAGCCATTACAGCCAACGAAGACTTGAGCCTGAATGTTCCTGATAATCCAATTATTCCCTTCATAGAAGGTGACGGCATTGGTGTTGATATTTCACCTGTCATGATTGATGTGGTCAATGCTGCGGTCAGTAAAGCCTATGGCGGATCTAAAAAAATCTCTTGGATGGAGATATATGCAGGTGAAAAAGCAACACATATTTATGGTGAAGATGAATGGCTCCCAGAAGAATCATTGTCCGTCATGAAAGATTATATTGTCTCTATTAAAGGCCCACTAACTACGCCCGTCGGTGGTGGAATACGATCACTTAATGTTTCTATTCGCCAACAGCTCGATCTTTATGCCTGTGTCCGACCCGTGCGCTACTTTCCCGGTATCGAAACACCCCTAAAACGGCCTGAAGATACCGAAATGGTAATATATCGCGAAAATACAGAAGATATTTACGCCGGAATCGAATGGGAAGCTGGCTCTGATGAAGTTAAGAAAGTAATCAAATTTTTTGCAGAAGAAATGAATGTGACGGGTATCCGATTCCCAGAAACTTCAGGCATAGGAGTGAAGCCGGTTTCTTCTGAAGGCACCAAAAGACTGGTTCGTAAAGCATTTCAATACGCCATTGACAATGATCGAAATTCGGTATCATTGGTACATAAAGGTAACATTATGAAATACACCGAAGGTGGGTTTCGAAGTTGGGGTTATGAGTTGGCCAAAGAAGCATTTGGCGCAACTGAAGTTAATGGCGGTCCATGGTGTGAATTTAAAAACCCTAAAACGGGTAAAATAATATCCGTTAAAGACGTGATAGCAGACAATTTCCTTCAGCAAATCCTACTCAGGCCAACCGAATATGATGTCATTGCAACGCTTAATTTGAATGGTGACTATATTTCTGACGCCTTGGCTGCACAAGTTGGCGGAATTGGCATTGCCCCAGGTGCCAATATTGCAGATACCATTGGAGTTTTTGAAGCAACTCACGGGACTGCGCCAAAATATACGGGCTTAAACAAAGTTAATCCTGGTTCAATTATATTGTCGGCCGAAATGATGTTACGTTACATAGGCTGGCTTGAAGCTGCCGATTTAATTATCAAAGGCATGGAGGGGGCAATTGGTGCAAAACAAGTAACCTATGATCTTGCTCGTAATGAACCTGAGGCCACTGAACTTAGTACTTCTGATTTTGGCGCAGCTGTTGTTAATTTTATGGACTAGTCGATCAATAAAAACGCTTTAACTGGTTTGCTCCATTCGGTGCAAACCAGTGTCTTCTACAATGCGTGCTGCAATTTCTTCAACTGATATTGTGGTGGTATTTAAAAACTTAATATTGTTTTTGTAATACATTTCTTCTGCAGCGCTTAATTCAAAACGACATTGCTCCAATGACGCATAACGGCTATTTGCACGCCTCTCCTGACGAATATTAACCAAGCGGTTAGCATCGGTTGTTAGTCCATATAACCTGTTTTTAAATGGCCGAATTGGCTCGGGTAGGCGATCTGATTCCATGTCTTCTTCTGTTATTGGATAATTGGCGGCTTTTAATCCAAATTGTAGTGCCAGATACAGACAACTTGGCGTTTTTCCTGTTCGTGAAACACCAATTAAAATAATGTCTGATTCATTATAGTTGCGTGTTTTTCCTCCGTCATCGTGAATTAACGAAAAGTCTATAGCATCAATCCGTGATTCATACAAAGAGGGATTTGCAATTCTATGCCCCGATTGATGAGACGATGACATGCCTAATGTTTTTTCAAGGCGAGGTAGGAAATCACTAAACGGATCTAAAACTAAAGCCTTACATTGACTAATAATAGTTTTCAGCTCTGGGCTGGCCATAGTCGAGATAACAATAGGTAAACTATTTTCTTCACTTGAATCACGTTCAACTTCCTGACTAACCATTTTCGCTTTTTCAACTGTATCTACAAATGGAATTGTTTTTGTTTTAAAATGCAGATCAGGGAATTGGGCCAGTAGACTATGCCCCAATGTTTCCACTGTTATCGCTGTGCCATTCGAAATAAAGTAAGCTTTTCGAGTATTTTCTTCCATAACAATTTAACTTTTGTATCTAGAGGTTAGTGCTTAAGAATAACATTGATCGACCTATCAATATTTAATTTTCTACCGATATAATCAAAGCTCCTATGATAAAATTACTACCTTAATATTTGGATTACTGGATCGAAATGGCTACTAATATACTACCCCTTGACCAACTAGGAATGAACGATGTGCCGATGGTCGGTGGGAAAAATGCGTCATTGGGCGAAATGATTAGCAATTTAGGAAATTTGGGCGTATTAGTTCCAGGTGGGTTCGCAACAACCTCATCTGCCTTTGACCAATTTTTAAATGACGCTGGACTGACCAAAAAAATCCATCAGACGCTTGATCAACTTGATACAAATGACGTTAATGCTTTGGCCAAGGTTGGCAAAAAGATTAGAAGCTGGATCATTGATTCACCTTTACCATCACAATTTCAAGCAGATATAACGAATGCCTATCTTGAAATGTCCGTTAATGGAATGGAAGCTACGGTTGCCGTTCGTTCTTCTGCAACAGCAGAGGATTTACCCGATGCATCATTTGCCGGACAACAAGAAACCTACCTCAATATTAAAGGGATTGATCAAGTTTTATATTCAGTAAAACTGGTGTTTGCTTCATTATTTAATGACCGTGCTATTTCTTATCGCGTGCATCAGGGATACGCACATTCGGAGGTGTCTCTTTCTGCTGGTGTACAACGCATGGTTCGAAGTGACCTATCGTCCAGTGGCGTGATGTTTAGTATAGATACAGAATCAGGATTCGAGGATGTAGTCTTTATTACCAGTAGTTATGGTCTGGGTGAAACTATTGTGCAAGGTGCGGTTAATCCAGATGAATTTTACGTTTACAAAAACACACTGGACGTTGCTGACCACAGCATTTTGCAAAAAACTCGAGGTAGTAAACTGATCAAAATGGTTTATGCCGACAGCGACAACCCTGCTGAAGCAATCCAGACCATTAATGTACTTCAATCAGAACAAATTCTATTCTCAATTTCAGATGAAGATGTAACTGAACTCGCTAAAATTGCCGTCACAATTGAAAAGCATTATGGCCGAGCCATGGATATTGAATGGGCTAAAGATGGAGAGGATGGTCAGCTTTATATTGTTCAAGCGCGTCCAGAAACCGTTCAATCACAGGTAGGTCAAATAGTAGAACGATTTGTTCTTAAACAAACTACCGAAGCTATTCTTGAAGGCCGAGCTGTTGGTAATCGTATCGGTCAAGGCATTGCAAAGGTAGTCAGTAACATATCTCAAATGGATCAAATTCAGGCGGGTGATGTACTGGTCACGGATATGACCGATCCAGATTGGGAGCCTGTTATGAAAAAGGCTTCCGCTATTATTACTAATCGAGGAGGTCGAACCTGTCACGCAGCTATCATTGCACGTGAATTGGGTATTCCTGCACTCGTTGGCACAGGTAACGGTACTGAAATTATCAACAATCTGGCTGAACTCACCGTGTCTTGTGCGGAAGGTGATACGGGTTATGTTTATGCTGGCTTGCTTGAGTTCGAACATCAAAAACATGAATGCACCAATATGCCTGATATACCGGTGAAGGTAATGATGAATGTTGGCAACCCGGAAAGGGCCTTTAGTTTTTCGCGATTACCTCACTCTGGGGTTGGACTTGCAAGACTTGAATTTATCATTAATAAAATGATAGGCATTCACCCTCGAGCTCTTTTGGAGTTTGATAAAATGGATAAAGAACTGCAGCAACAAATCAGTCGAAAAATCGCAGGTTATCCTAGTCCTGTGGAGTATTTTATTCAAAAATTAACCGAAGGTATTTCAACTTTAGCAGCTGCCTTTGCCCCAGAAAAAGTGATTGTTAGACTGTCTGATTTCAAATCCAATGAATATGCTCATCTGCTTGGTGGCGATGTTTTTGAGCCCGATGAAGAAAACCCAATGCTCGGCTATCGAGGTGCCACTCGTTATATTAGTAAAGATTTCAAGCCCTGTTTTGCGCTTGAGTGCGAAGCCATCAAAAGGGTACGTAATCAAATGCAATTACGAAACATTGAAATCATGATTCCATTTGTGCGCACCCTAACAGAAGCACGATTAGTTCATGAAGCGCTTAAGCAAAATGGCCTTGAGCGGGGCGTCGATGATTTTAAAGTAATTATGATGTGTGAAATTCCTTCGAACGTAATTCTAGCCGAACAGTTTCTTGAATACTTTGATGGCTTTTCAATTGGCTCTAACGACTTAACACAATTAACACTCGGACTTGACCGTGATTCGGGACTTGTCGCCCACTCGTTTGACGAACGTGATCCAGCCGTCATGGCTCTATTAAAACAAGCAATACAGGCGTGTAAAGCCGCGGGTAAATATGTGGGTATTTGTGGACAAGGACCATCGGATCACCCTGACCTCGCCAAATGGTTATTAGAACAAGGTATTGATAGTGTTTCGCTTAATCCCGATACGGTAATTGAAACTTGGCTGTTTATGGCGGATCAAAAAGCAGGTTAAAAGTAAAATAGTATGCCTAAGCCTATTTAAAATCCTCATACAACCGTCGTTACTATGAGTGAGCGTGACGGTAAATGCTGTAAAAGGTTGATTGTAGAATAGTATTTAATCAGCCAGCAGGTCATACTCTATCCTAAGGAAAGTCTTTCAGATACAGTCGTTAGAGAAACACTCGAAGAAACGCACTACGATTTTACACTCAGGGGTTTACTCGGTATTTATCGTTCAGTCCGAGAAGGTTTGGCTGAGATTACTTGAGTACAGTTTTTATTTATAGGACAGGTTGGTCATTGTTTCAAAGGACCGCTTGATAATGTTATTATATCTATTCACTGGTTGAGTTATGATTAGGTTGTTGATAACAATAACAAAATACGCTGGTTTTACAATATATTGACAACTATTATCGTAAAGGCCCTTTGTCCCTTTTTGTCCTAGAATTTAGATGAAGCTACGAATACTTATCCCAGCCCTATTAAGTCTGTTGACTTCCAACAGTTGGGCTAATGAATCCTTTGTGCATTGTTATGATTTCGGATGCAAAAGTAACCAATCAATAGACTTCAGTACAGTACAGTGGAGGCAAATCAGCGCACTCTTTACTTCTACCTTGAATGAAGCAGATGAAAAGCAATCAATAAGAAAGGCGGTCGCTTTGATGGAGCAATTCAGTGGCGAACTGACAGGCACGTCATTAGATGTTGGGGGTAATTATCCCGGTAGTGACATTCCAAATCAAATGGATTGCATCGATGAATCGACCAATACCTTTCAGTATCTTTACGCTATCGAAAAACTTAATTTACTTAAGTGGCATACAGTAGGACTTAAAAAAAGACGTATTGTTTGGCTTGTTAGCCATTGGACAGCCGTCATTGAAGAGATCAGCACGAAACAAAAATTTGCGATCGATTCCTGGTATCGAGATAATGGTCAGATGCCATACATTCAGCTTCTGGGCAATTGGCAAGCCAAAAAAGACTTTGTTAAAAAATATAATCCTGATTAAATTAATTGAATCCCTTACTTGAAATTACACTCAGTTTTTTATCTAACTTAATTTGTTCTGATATAAATAAATGAAAGCTCCTAATCGTGAAAAAATCATTGTAGGCATGTCTGGCGGTGTTGACTCGTCTGTTTCTGCTCTACTTTTAATTGAACAAGGCTATGAAGTTGAAGGCTTGTTTATGAAGAATTGGGAGGAAGACGATACGCAGGAGTATTGCTCTGCTGGCGTTGATTTGGCTGATGCGAAACAGGTTTGCCAGAAATTAGATATACCCCTTCATACCGTCAACTTTTCCAGCGAATATTGGGATAACGTATTTGAATTTTTCCTGCAAGAGTATCGAGCCGGTCGTACACCCAACCCAGATATCATGTGCAACAAGGAGATAAAATTCAAGGCTTTTCTCGACCATGCTCAAACGCTAGGCGCTTGCAAAATAGCGACTGGGCATTATGTTCGTTCTCGTACTGTTGATAATCAAACCCAATTATTACGTGGCTTAGATAGAAACAAAGACCAGTCTTACTTTCTATACGCTTTAGACCAGTCTCAAATATCTCAGGCATTATTTCCTGTTGGAGAACTTGATAAACCTGAAGTACGCAAAATCGCGGAGAAACACGGTTTCACCACCTATAATAAAAAAGATAGCACCGGTATTTGCTTCATAGGTGAGCGTAAATTTAAAGACTTTCTACAACGCTTTATTCCAGCCCAACCCGGCAAAATTGAATCACTAAGCGGTGAGCCATTGGGAGAACACAGCGGTTTAATGTATTACACTATTGGTCAGCGCCAAGGTTTAGGTATTGGTGGAACTGAGCAAGGCAGTGAAGAGCCCTGGTATGTCGTAGAAAAAAGGATGGATACCAATAAACTCATGGTCACTCAGGGAAAGGACCACCCTAGCCTGTTACATAAGCATTGCCGCATATCAGGTCTTCACTGGATTAATCCCATAGACACCTCAAAACGAGTGAATGGTCAGGCGAAAACTCGATATAGGCAAGCTGATCAAAATTGCCAGATTACTCATATCGAAAAAGACATGGCTATTGTTGAATTCGAAAACTCTCAACGTGCCATAACCCCTGGGCAAGCATTGGTTATTTATCGAGATGAGGTTTGTCTGGGAGGCGCTACCATTGAAGCGGCATTTAATTAAGTGCTGCAAAAAGTTATACACATGAGTTAATAATATGATTTTTAAATCGTCTCAGTGAACCGATACTGTTTAAGTTATTACCTAGATGCAATTGACTTTAACGATGCGTCAAAACACAGCACTGATAGTAGAAACCTCAAGCAGTTATCAAACCCCATTATTAGAACAATCCCATTTTTAGAGACTTCGCAAAAATGACAACTCAACTGACCTCGTTAGAAAATCAAACAATTGCGCTAGCGGGAGTATTTCAAGCTGCTACATTAGTGGATCAAATATCTACTGTTGGCAAAATCAATCAATCAGATTTTGACTGTAGTTTTGATAGCCTCTTTGCCTTTGAAGCAGCCACTACAGTCGATGTTTATGGTGATTTAGCCAGTGTTCAAAGTGGTCTTAAAACCTTAGAAATGTATTTAAGTGGCGAGGGCGATAAACCAACAAAAGCGATGACTTATTATATTTTAACGCTGTTAAAAATTGCTAAACAGTTAAAAAAGAATAACAGCATGTCATCCAAAATATTCGAACGGCTTCAGACAATAGAAACCCAATCAAAAACATTTGACTTAAGTCGCATTAACGTCTTATCCAAAGTTGCAGAGCTTTACCAAGAAACAATTAGTACAGTAAGCCCGAGGATTATTGTCAAAGGCGAACAAAGCTATCTGAGCAATACCGATACGGCGAGTAAAATCAGAACACTGCTATTGGCAGGTATTCGTTCAGCAATTTTGTGGAATCAAATTGGTGGCAGCCAATGGCGGCTTTTATTCACCAGAGCGGGCTATGTCCAGTCGGCAAAAAAATTAATTGAAGCAATGTGAGCCTAAAAGTTATGCTGTTGTCGAATAGTTTTTAACAGCCCGATACAGGCATCTCTAATCATATCGAATACTCGTTCAAAACCATCATCACCGTAATAGGGATCAGGTATTTCAGTTTGCATATATTGGTTAGAATACTCAAGCATCATCGTAAGTTGGGCACGTGGTTGCTTTGGCTCTAAGCGCTGCATACCCATAAAATTTGACTCGTCCATCGCTAACAAAAAGTCAAAATTCATAAAATCTTCCGATAAAAACTGTCGAGCTCTCAGATCAGCCAGTTCCACACCATGTTTACGTGCCGTACTTTGCGAACGCAAATCAGGTGAATCACCAGAGTGAAAGTTATGTAATCCGGCTGAATCAATTATGACTTTCCCACCCAAACCCTCGGCATTAACTAACGATTGAAATACTCCCTGTGCCGTTGGTGATCGACATATATTACCCATACAAACAAAAAGTACTTTTACTTGATCCATATCTTCGATAGCTGTCTGTTTTTTGAACCGTTTAATAAAATTAATCATCGTGGAAAATTAATTTATTCAAAGATAACACATACCACTTTATGTGCATCATGACATGAGAGCAGCAAATAAAATGTTTAAAAATAAGTATTTTGATCATGAAACAAATCCATCAAGTCGTTGATATACTGAATTAATATTCAACATGAAAATCATTTTGATCTAAATGCTTAGCGATAGAGAGCAAACAACTTTCAGTCGGTATGACCTTCCAGTCGCCCTCTGTTCTCAAATCAAAGTTAAAACCGTCTTTCTGCATATGAAAAGCTATTGGCATTCCGTTATGACCTTCATATTGCTTTAAATCGTTAACGAGTTTATTGATCACTTTTTCAGTATTACCATTTAATTTGATATGCAGGAGCCGTGCGTTTTGTTGACGGTAATCGTCGAGTAATTGAACTCTTTCAGCTTTGAGTTTAACTCCATTATTAAAGTCGTCATAAGCAATGCCTCCATCGACTACCCAAACTAAGTCTTTAGATACAAGTGGCTCTATTTCTTGAAGCAGTGAAGGTGAAATACGAACATCAATTCGACCACTGCGGTCATCCAAAGTAACGAATGCCTCACGCCCATATGAACCACCTTTAATTCGAATATCAACCACTAAGCCACAAACTGTGGTTGGTTTTGCTTTTTGGCGATATCGAGTAGCAGAGATGTCGCCCGTATTAAGTAGCGCCAACCATTGGGATAGGTTTGTAGATGAAATCTGCTTGATTTCTGATGCAACAATGAGCAGTGGATGTCCCGTCAAAAATAAGCCAAGAGCTTCTTTTTCTTGCATTAAACGGTGCTTTTCATTCCAGGGATCACAATCAGGTAAAGTTTTAATCGTTACCCCAGACGCTAATTCAGCAAACATATCGGTCATGCCTGAACTTTGATTATTGTGTTCTTGTTCCGCTGATTGCAGTGCAAATTTCAGATGAGACATCAGCGCTGCCCGATTTTTTGAGAAACAGTCCATTGCACCTGCTTTAATTAATGCCTCGAGTAGTTTTCGGCTTTTTTTGGCACTATCAACGCGTTCACAAAATTCATCTAGCGAGGTAAAGTAATCATTAGCTCGACTATCAATAATGGCTTCAATAGCTCCCTGCCCGACACCTTTAATGGCACCCAAGCCATAAAAGACTAAGCCATCTTTTGATGGTGTGAAACGATAACTCGAGCAATTAACATCGGGTGGTAAAACGTTAAGTTTCATTTCTCGGCATTCATCGATTAAAGTGACAATTTTATCTGTATTGTCCATATCAGCTGATAAAACAGCCGCCATAAATTCAGCGGGATAATGGGCTTTTAACCAAGCGGTTTGATAAGACACTAAAGCATAAGCAGCCGAATGAGATTTATTAAAACCATAACCAGCAAACTTTTCCATTAGATCGAATATGTAGGTTGCTGTCTCTGCTTTGACATCATTAGCAACCGCACCATCAGTAAAAATAACACGCTGCTTTTCCATTTCTTCAGGTTTTTTCTTACCCATCGCTTTACGCAATATGTCAGCACTGCCGAGTGTATAACCAGCCAATACCTGAGCAATTTGCATTACCTGTTCCTGATACAGGATGACACCATAAGTGGGTTTTAAAATTGGTTCTAACGCAGGATGAGGATACTCAACTCTTGAACGACCATGCTTGCGTTCAATAAAGTCGTCAACCATGCCGGATTGCAGTGGGCCAGGTCGGAACAAGGCAACCAGTGCAATAATATCTTCGAAGCTGTCGGGTTGAAGTTTACGAATTAGGTCTTTCATGCCGCGAGATTCCAGCTGAAATACCGCTGTGGTTTGATATGATTGAAGTAAATCAAACGTTTTAGGATCATCTAACGGAATACGTTCAATTTCGAGAGGGTCTCCACTTTTATTTAAGTTGATTGAATTAACCGCCCAATCGATAATTGTAAGTGTTCGTAGACCCAAAAAGTCGAACTTGACTAAACCAATGGCTTCTACGTCATCCTTATCAAATTGTGATACCAATCCTGCGCCGCCTTGCTCACTGTAAGTCGGCGTAAAGTCAGTCAAATCGCTCGGCGCAATGACAACGCCACCGGCATGTTTACCGACATTCCGTGTTAAACCCTCTAAAGACAATGCCATATCGATGAGCATTGTAACGTCTTCATCTTGTTGATATAACGCGCGTAAATCGTCTTCTTGTTCCAACGCCTTATTGAGCGTGATTCCTATTTCAAAGGGTATGAGTTTGGCAATCCTATCGACGAAGCCATAAGGATGGGACATGACCCGACCAACATCACGAATAACCGCCTTTGCCGCCATTGTGCCGTAGGTAATAATTTGTGATACTTGGTTACGACCATAGTTTTTAGCAACATACTCGATAACCTCATCTCGTCTATCCATGCAAAAATCAATATCAAAATCAGGCATTGATACACGTTCTGGATTGAGGAATCGTTCAAACAGCAATTCGTATTCAAGGGGGTCGAGATCAGTAATTTTGAGCGCATAGGCAACGAGTGAACCGGCACCAGAACCACGCCCAGGGCCAACTGGAATTTTGTGTTGTTTAGCCCATTCGATAAAGTCCATTACAATTAGAAAATAACCTGGAAATCCCATTTCAAGAATAATATTGAGTTCAAAGTCAAGTCGTTCATCATAGGGTTTTCGATCCAGTATCTTCCCTTCGGTCAGTTGTTGTTGCAAGAATTCAAGTCGTTTATCGAGTCCTTCTTTTGATACGTGTCGAAAAAAACTGTCGGTATCATAGCCGTCAGGAATCGGATAAGCGGGCAGAAAATTTTCTCCTAAACGTAATCTAACATTACAGGCTTTGGCAATATTGATGGTGTTTTCAATGGCCTCAGGTATATCAGAAAATAAGGCGACCATTTCATCGTTGCTACGCAAGTATTGTTGCTCTGAATAGGTTTTGGGGCGCCGACTATCTTGTAGAGTAAAGCCACTACAAATACAAACTCGGGCTTCATGAGACTCAAAGTCTGTCCTATCCATAAACCGAACATCATTACTGGCAACAACCGGGACTTGGAATTGCCCCGCAAACTTAACGGCTTGTGCAATGTAAGACTCTTCATAAGGCCGACCTGTTCGTTGTAATTCAAGAAAAAAGCGGTCGTTAAATATGGCTTGCCACTGCTTCAGATAGCTCTCAGCCAAAGGAATATTTTGCATTTTAATAGCATGCCCTATGTCACCATCAAGGCAGGCAGAAAGGGCTATTAAACCATCGGATGCTTCGCGTAACCATTCAATATTAATCGTGGGGCGGTCAGCCAATTGGCCTTCGATATAAGACCGCGATACGAGTCGTTTGATGTTGAGATAACCAACATCATCTTGGCAAAGCAAAACCAATCGACTGAGTGTTTCTTTACGATCTTCGTGATAAATCCACACATCAGCGCCAAAGATGGGTTTAACACCACTCGCTGTCGCTGTTTTAAAATGCTTAACCACTGCAAATAAATTCGACATGTCTGTCAATGCGACAGCACCCATGTTCCGTTTACGGGTTTCTTCTATGAGTGGTTTGAGCCTTAACGTACTGTCCTGAAGCGAAAACTCAGAGTGCAGATGAAGGTGTACGAAATCATTAGCCATAGTTTAGAGTAGATCCTTGACTGGTTTAAAGCTGCGTCGGTGAGCCGGAGAAACACCATGTTGAGTAAGTAAATCACGATGTAACTGAGTGGGATAACCTTTGTGTTTAGCAAACTGATACTGAGGATACAAAAAATCTAACTCAAGCATCTGTCTATCACGATACTCCTTGGCTAAAACCGAAGCAGCTGAAATACAAGATTCCGTTAAATCACCTTTAATTATGGCATGTACCTCAAAATCGGGCAGATCAGGTTTACGATTACCATCCACTAAAACTATTTCTGGACAGATTTTTAAAGCCAATACGGCACGACGCATGGCGAGCATGCTAGCATTTAAAATATTAATATCATCAATTTCTTCGATACTCGCTTCGGCAATCGCCCAAGCAACTGCGGTATGTTTAATCTCAATTTCAAGTCTGGCTCTTTTAGCTGCGGTAAGTTTTTTTGAATCAGTTAATCCTGCTATCGGCTGAGATGAATCAAGAATAACGGCCGCGGCAACCACCGAACCAGCCAACGGCCCTCTTCCCGCTTCATCAACGCCTGCCACTCGTTTACCCATTGGCAAATCAAACATATGAAAAACCTTCGACGGTTGTCTTTTTGCTCTGTGCCAACGTTGGAATCTTACTCAATCTGTCATTTACTAGCGTAAAGTTTCTCATTTCGAACACTTTCGCCTTATCAGAAAACAAAAAGCCCACTCGTGCAAAGGTCTCATATATAATACCTGATTTTAAAATTGAAGATTCCTTCATGTCAAGATTACTCAAAGTCGCCGTTGTTGGCGTTGGCCATCTTGGTAGATGGCATGCCGATAAATATGCAGCCTCAGCCGACTGTGAATTAGTCGCCGTTGTCGATAATAACCTCGAGGCTGCCGAAGCGGTGGCTCAAAAACATGGCACACAAGCTTGCTCAAACTATCGAGATATTCTAACGGAAGTTGATGCGATAAGTCTGGTAGTTCCGACTAATAGGCATTATAAAATTGCACGTGAAGCTCTAAAAGCGGGCATTCACTGTTTAGTGGAAAAACCAATCAGCGAAACGGTCGAACAAGCCACTGAATTAATTGAAATCGCCGAGGCTAAAAAGCTGGTGCTTCAAGTCGGTCATATCGAGCGATTTAATAGTGTGATGTTAGGTATTAAGCAGAATTTGAAACATCCTCAATTCATCGAATCCACCCGACTGGCACCATTTTCGTTACGCGCTACTGATGTCAGCGTAGTGCTCGATTTAATGATCCATGATATCGATATTATTCTAGATTTGGTCGACTCCCCTATTAGCCGTATTTCGGCAAGTGGCACATCGGTGTTATCAGACACTATCGATATTGCCAATGCTCGAATCGAATTCGAGAATAAATGTGTTGCTAATGTGACTGCGAGTCGCATTAGTCAAAAGCGTGAGCGAAAATTGCGTATTTTTAGTAAGGACTCCTATATTTCTGCCGACTTCCAGGAGAAGATTCTGTCGATTAATAAAAAAGGCAAAACCAATAATGAAGCCGGATTTAAAGATATTGACCATCAGGAAATTCGTTATGATGATACCGATGCACTCAACCTAGAAGTGCTGGACTTTATTCGCGCCATTAAAACGAATGGACAGCCGACGGTTAGTGGTATGGATGGTCGAAGGGCGCTGCAAACTGCCATTGAAATCACTTCGCTTATATTGCCTATTTAATTAAGCCTAATTAATATGCTAAGCCAGTACCTGAAAGACATAAGCCAGAAACGATAAGGGAACAAAATGAACATACCGATGGTTGACCTGAAAGGTCAATACGAAAACCTTAAAGAAGAAATTGAACCGGCCATGTTGCAGGCCTTGGCAGATGCTCGCTTCATCTTAGGGCCGAATGTGCAGGCTTTCGAGCAAGAGTCGGCTGACTATCTGGGCGTTAAGCACGCCATAGGTTGCGGCTCTGGCACCGATGCATTACATCTTGCTTTGCTAGCGTCAGGGATTAAGTCAGGCGATGAGGTTATTACCACTGCATTCACTTTTATCGCGACTGCTGAGGCTATTCGGTATATTGGCGCTATTCCTGTTTTTGTTGACATTGATCCGGTTACGCTGAATATTGATACGACAAAGATTGCCACTGCTATTAGTGCTAAAACGGCTGCCATTATGCCGGTGCACTTGTTTGGGCAGGCCGCCGATATGGCAGAAATACAAGCGGTGGCAAACCAACATGGATTAATTGTTATTGAAGACTGCGCACAGTCTTTTGGCAGCAAATACAAAGGGCAAATGACGGGGTCAATTGGCATAGCGGCAGGGTTTAGTTTTTTCCCCAGTAAAAATCTCGGCTGTTATGGTGATGGTGGTTTAATTTCTACTAATGATGATAAAGTTGCTAATCAAATTAAAATTTATCGTAATCACGGTAGCAGCAAGCAGTATCACCATGATGTGATCGGTTATAACAGTCGTCTTGATGAACTACAGGCGGTTATTTTACGGATCAAATTAAAACATATTAATAGCTACAATCAGAACCGACTAAGGGTGGCAAAAACTTATAACCGTTTATTGTCAGGTAGCGATCTCGAAACACCTCTGGTTCCTGATGACCGTGACCATATATTCCATCAATACACCGTTCTAAGTGATCGACGGGAACAAATTCGCGACTCTTTATTAGCACAAAATATGTCTTGTGCAGTTTATTATCCAGTTCCGCTACACCAACAAAAAGCATTCGCCGATACAAACCCTCAACCGTTGCCAGTAACGGAAGATATATCGCGAAGATGTCTGTCGTTTCCAATTTTTCCTGAGATGACAGAGCAACAAGTAGAGGTTATGTGTCAGGCAATACTCAAAACTTGAGTACTGCACCGCACATTATGATTCTGGCGGGCGAAGCTTCGGGCGATGCGCATGCAGCAGAATTTATTGAACAGATTACCCAACTGCGACCGGATATTCGCCTAACGGGCATGGGCACAACGTTAATGAAAAAAGCCGGTGTCGATGTGTTTTTTGATTCGGCGAGCATTGCTGTTGTAGGTGTAGTCGAGGTACTTCGCCATTGGGGTGATATCAAGAAGGCAATGAATCTGGTAAAAACTGCTCTGGAGGAAACCAAACCTGACTTATTAATACTGGTTGATTACCCTGAATTCAATTTGAAAATGGCGCGCCATGCCAAGTCTTTGGGTATCAAAGTTTTATTTTACATCAGTCCTCAAGTTTGGGCTTGGCGCCCAAAACGAATTCATAAAATCGGCCGTTCAATCGATCACATGGCTGTTCTTTTCAAATTCGAGCAAGCGTTTTATGAAAAAGCCAATATTCCAGTTAGTTTTGTTGGCCATCCGTTGGTCGATAAAGTAAAAGCCAACATTGACTCGAAACAGGCTCGGATGAATTTAAAGTTAGACCAAAGCGACATCGTTATCGGTTTATTTCCCGGCAGTCGTAGAAACGAAATCAACCGGCTGTTGCCATTGATGCTCGAAACTGCACGGTTGATGAAGCAAAGAAACCATGCGCTGAAATTTATATTACCCGTGGCCTCCACACTCGATTATGACGCGATCAATCTGCGATGTGAACAATCTGATATCGATATTCAGCTCACTCGTGACGATATCTATGACTTGATTCCTTGTTGTAACGCGATTGTTTCCTGCTCTGGTACGGTTACACTTGAGATAGCATTGCTAAATGCACCCATGTGTTTGGTGTATAAGATTTCGTGGTTGTCTTATCAAATAATGAGCCGCTTGTTGACCATTCCACACATTGGGCTTGCCAATATTGTCGCCAATAAGCTCATTGTAAAAGAGCTGTTGCAATCTGATGCGACCCCTCAAACCATAGCGAATGAACTGTTTCAGTTATTGGAAGATGAATCGTATCGATCGCAGGTTGTTTCAGATCTGTCAAAAGTGCGAGAGAATCTGGGTGCAGGGGGCGGTGCCAAAAAAATGGCTAAGCTTGCATTGTCGTTTATTTAACCAGTCTAAGAATGCTTAATATTGATGTATATTAAGTATGTTAAACGGGCGCCATTTCAACCTTGTAGCCAGCTTTTATCCAGTCAGGCATACCGCTATGGCAGACGCAGGCCAGGTGATCTATTCCAAGTAAATTTAGATTCGTAAAAACAGTTTGCGAACGGCGACCAGAGCGACAATGGATATACACTTTTTTATACTGTTTTAAAGTATCAAGATGTTGACTCTCAGTACCCATCGGCATATTACAACTACCGGGAATATGCCCACTAGCGAATTCTTCCGGTGTTCGGTTATCAACAATTAAAGTATCTTCGGATAATTGCTGCCAAATATGGTGTAGGTCATCCATCGAGATATCATCCAACACGTAACGTTTTGGATTAAAATTGATACCACACGACATGTTCGCTGGGACGGCTTCATTGATTTTTTTAGGCATATCTAGGTTCAAGTTATTCATCAACTCGACAAACTCCTGTCTAGGTCGATTATTTCCCAGGCGTAAGTTCCAACGTTTTTCTTGACCTATCGTAGAGCCGATACGTCCATTGTAATCATGCGCAGGATAGACTTTAGTTTCGTCATCCAATTTAAAAAGTTTTTGTGTGATGCTATCAAATAACTGGCCTGGATCACCATCTTGAAAATCCGTTCTACCACACCCGCGGATTAGAAGAGCATCTCCTGTAAAAACCATGCCATCGATATAATAACTGGTACAGGCACTTGTGTGGCCAGGTGTAAAAATAGCCCTTATGGTGAAATTACCCAGCTTTAACTCTTGGTTATGTTTGATTGAAATGTCAATCGATTGAATACCTGCATTTTCACCAAAAACTATTTTGGCTCCTGTCATTTGTCGTAACTTACCACCTGAAGTAACATGATCAGCATGTGCATGCGTCTCAATAGAATATAATAATTCGATACCCCGTTCGCTGATGATCTGTAAATCGCGATCAAAGTGCTCCCAGACTGGATCAATAATGGCACCTTCATTGGTTTCTGGATCAATCAATAAATAGGTGTAGGTACAACTATCACGGTCGTAGAGCTGTTCGAGCAGTAATGATCGAGTTGTCAATCCAGTATTCATGTTAAACCCATTTAATGCAGAAGAATTTAAGGTTCAGTATATCGCCATATTTTAACGAAACAATGAGAATTTCACGTGCCATTTTGAGCCTGTTTCGTTATTATCTCACCTATGAATTACGCCACTTTTAAGGGGTTAACTTGGCTTTATAGTGGGTTACTGCCTTTAGTTATTACACTGCTTGCATTGATAATCATTGCGTATATTAATGCGTCTAAACTTCGCCTTGCAATTATGTCATGGCGTAAACACCGTCTGTTAAATTCTATTGGAATTCAACAAAAACGTAATTTAATATTTTATGACAAATTAGATGGAAACTTCAAAGTAGACCGTTTAATTTTACTTAAGGATTCGATTTTATTAATTTCATTAAAACAATACAGTGGAAATATTTATTGCTCAGAAAAAATTGCAGAATGGACCCAAGTAATTGACAACAAAAGCTATAAATTTCATAACCCGTTATTTGAGCTTGAAAATCAAATTACCACATTGCAAATGATTGTTCCTGGAATCACTATCTTGGGGGCTTTGTTTTTTGATCAAACCGCTACATTTCCTAAAGGGCATCCCGCTAATGTTCTGCAACAAGGTACTATTCCTGATGACTTTCTAATTCAATTCGAAACTGCGGATGCTGCTTATCCGGTACTAAAAGCTTGGGAAACGCTGGTTGATTTATCGCTATTGAGTGATATTAATGATCAGTTTCAAGTAAAAACGTAGACTGACCGAAATAGTTGGTACTTTATAGTTGATCCAACCCACGTATTTGGTCCCCGATTTTAATGTCATGAGGTTGGTGATTCAACTCGATGATATATTTTGAAGGATAATTCAACCCGAATACTTTACATGGGTTTTGGAGACATGGATTTAATCTTTTAATGTCTACCACCTCCCCTCCTTTATTAATCCAAATAACGGTAAGTTTTATTTTAGTATTTTTCATCCATATGTAGTGAATATTAGAGTTAGGATAGACAAACACCATACCATTTTTTGAGGCTAGTTTTTTGCGAAACATTAAACCATGTTGTCGTTGATCTTGAGTTTTAGCTATTTCTAGACTATATATATGTGAGTTAATTAACAGCTTTGTTTTACTAAAGGTTATCTCCGCAGCAACAAGGGATTGAAGGCTAGAAATAAGGATCAAGGTGGTGGTAAATGTCGTGCGACAAACTATTTTCATTAGATCTTGCATATTAATCCCTAAGGTAAATTTTAATCAGTTCTATCGATTACTTGATTTTATTGAATATTACTAACAAGCGTAAATTTTTTTAATGAGTCCGTTAATAGTATTGAATCCAAGTGAAGTTTTTTTTAGAGAAAATCTACAATAGAGGTCTCAGAACTAATTATGAATACGTCCGATTCAAACCCCTCAGGAAGAAGTTCGAATATAAAACCATTCCAGAATGCACTCCGTCTTAATGTCTTAAAGCGGCAACGAAAAGTATTAGTCGTAGATGATGAATCAACGGGTCGAATGATTCTAGCTAAAATTATTCAACAATCAGAGAAGGATGTAAGCGTCGAAACATTTAGTGATCCACTTGAGGCGCTTGAATGGTTGGATACAAACCATCCAGACCTCATAATTACTGATTATCGTATGCCCATTATTAATGGCGTTGAGCTCATTAAAAAAATCCGTGGTAAAAATAACTGTAACGATATTCCAATCATGATGATTACCGTTGTCAGTGAAAAATCAGTTCGCTACGAAGCATTAGAGGCTGGTGCAACTGCTTTTTTAACTAGGCCCATTGATCAAATAGAATGTCGCACCAGTTGTCACAATTTATTAAAACTTCATGAACAACAGACCATTATTCAAGATAAAGCTGACTCTTTGGCTCGTCAGGTAGAAGCTGCTACTCAGCAAATCGTTGCACGTGAAAAAGAAACATTAATAGGCCTCGCTAAAGCGGGTGAATATCGCGATGAGGACACCGGTTATCACGTTGTGCGGATGGCAAAATATGCGAGAGAAATCGCTGCAGCCTTGGGTTTAAATGAAAGTGAATGTGACGAAATTGAATTCTCTGCTCCTCTGCATGATATTGGTAAAATTGGAACACCAGATCGAATATTATTAAAGCCTGGAAAATTTGAACCCGATGAATGGGAAATCATGAAACAACACACGACTATTGGTCATTCAATATTATCTAATAGTCAATCGCCTTACATGAAAACAGGTTCTATTATTGCCTTAAACCATCATGAGAAATTTGATGGTACGGGATATCCTAATGGGCTTTCAGGTCAAAATATTCCTTTAGTGGCGCGTATCGTATCCGTTGCTGATGTTTATGATGCCTTGGTATCAAAAAGGCCCTATAAACAGCCATGGAGTAACGCTGATGCACTCGATCATATTCAAAAACAATCAGGGACTCAATTTGATCCAACGCTGTCTCTTATACACATCTGACGCTGCCGACGACTCCTTACGTGTAGAT
>OJEJ01000122.1_pt1 | contig 44031 bp, 28 predicted proteins | sample 1593271 | NCBI WGS metagenome assembly OJEJ01 (sample SAMN05416877, study PRJEB24817) | seawater metagenome | isolation source: Sea water | place: Canada:Atlantic | collected 2013-11
GGCGAACTTTTGCAATGCCATATCAGGCCGGTCCCAAGGGCCGTACACCGTGAAGAATCGTAGGCCTGTTGTGGGTAGTTTATAGAGATGGCTATAGGTATGCGCCATTAACTCGTTGGCCTTTTTGGTTGCTGCGTAAAGGCTAACCGGGTGATTGACGGTGTCTTCTACCGAGAATGGCATTTTGGTATTACTGCCGTATACCGAACTCGACGATGCGTACACCAAGTGCTCAACCTTGTTATGGCGACAGCCTTCGAGGATGTGGGCAAAACCAACGAGGTTGGAGTCAATATAAGCTAATGGATTTTCGAGTGAATAGCGCACACCGGCTTGTGCCGCCAGGTTAATGACTCGCTGTGGTTTATGGTCGGCAAATAACTGGGCTACTCCGTCTCTGTCTTCTAGTCCCATTCTTATGTGTGTGTATTCAGGATGATCGAGGTGGCGGACTAGCCTGGCTTCTTTTAGTGCCGGATTGTAATAGTCATTATGGTTATCTAAGCCAATGACGGTGTCGCCCCTATCTAATAATCTCAGTGTTACTGCCGAGCCAATAAAGCCAGCAGAACCAGTGACTAAAACTTTCATAGGGCATGCTGCCAGACGCAAGTTGAAAGTGGAAAGTTGTTAGTGGAAAGAGACAAGTTGCAAGTGACCAGTATTTGGGGGTTTTGGCTCATTTTATTTTGTTCCTGATCGACTGCATTAGGCCGTATAACATTTTCGATATTTCGGTTGCTTCGTTTTTCCAATAACGACCTTTTTCTGACGATATATATCCAATCTTAATCCCTATATATAGTTGTGATCTGAGTTCACCTGCGGATCCTTTTGAGTAGTTCAGAAAATTCAATGTTTCTTTATCACTATTGCGTTCAAACCCTTCCGCTATATTTGAAAAAATTGATAACCCCGACCGGGTTATTTAATACCTAAATCCAAAATCTTTTGGCTCTGTCAATTCCAGATAGATCTCTGTACTCGACATGGCTGATCGTTTCCAGACCTCCAAATCTTCAAATCTTCAATCAATATTCCTTTCAAGTTTCAAGCGACAAATTTCAAATTTCAAATTTCAAATTTCAACTATCGACCTATCGAATAATAAGTAATACCACGAGCGGCAAGACGTTTAGGGTCATACATATTTCGTCCATCAAAAATAACCGAACTCGATAGTGAGTCTTTAATTAAATCAAAATCTGGGGCTCTGAATTGCTGCCACTCGGTTACCGTCACTAAAGCATCGGCTTTCTTGAGTGCCGACTCGGCTGTTCCCATTAGGGTTAAGTCTTCACGTTGACCATAAATACGTTGGCATTCATTCATTGCCTCGGGGTCATAAGCTTGTACCGTTGCACCAGCTTGCCACAGGGCTTCCATCAGCACTCTACTCGGTGCTTCGCGCATGTCATCCGTATTGGGTTTGAAGCTTAAGCCCCATATGGCGATGGTTTTCCCTTTTAACTCTCCAGAAAAATGTGCGTTTATTCTGTCGAATAACTTTTCTTTCTGGTTATAGTTGACGGCTTCAACCGACTTCAAAATTCTCGCGTTATACCCAATAGTATCAGCAGAGCGAATGAGTGCTTGCACATCTTTTGGGAAACAAGACCCACCATAGCCACAGCCAGGATAGATAAAACTATAACCAATACGGCTATCCGACCCTATTCCATGACGAACATCTTCTATATCAGCACCAAAAATTTCAGCGATATTTGCCATTTCATTCATAAAACTAATCTTAGTCGCTAGCATGCAGTTGGCCGCATATTTTGTTAATTCAGCGCTGCGAATATCCATAAAAATAATACGATCATGGTTTCTGTTAAACGGTGCATAGAGTTCACGCATGACCTCTTTAACATGATCACTCGTGGTCCCAATAATTATTCTGTCTGGTTTGGTGCAATCAGATACTGCTGCGCCCTCCTTCAAAAATTCCGGATTAGAGGCAACATGGAATTCAACTTCAACCTCTCGCTCAGCCAAAACTTCATTAATTCGATTTTTGACTTTATCAGCGGTACCCACTGGTACCGTAGATTTATTAACAATGATTTTTGGCGTTTTCATGTAGGTGCCGATTGTCTCAGCCACGGACAGAACATATTTTAAGTCTGCTGATCCATCTTCATCGGGTGGGGTACCTACGGCAATCAATTGCAATTCACCGTGTTCGACGGCCATGACCGCATCGGTGGTAAATGACAATCGTTTTTCTTTGTAATTCGATATAACCAGGGATGCTAGCCCTGGTTCGTAGATCGGAATATTACCCTTCTTAAGATTTTCAATGATTGATTCATTCACATCGACACAAAGTACATCATGACCGGCATCAGCCAATACAGCACCTTGAACTAAACCGACGTAACCAACGCCGAAGACCGTTAATTTCATTTATTCATCCCTGTTTAAGCGGTTTATTTTTATGCTATTAAAGTTGTTCTAATTGGTCTTCGATCAGCTGCTTAGACTCATCTGTAGTGGCCTTTTTCAACATGTCATTTAGCCATTCTTTCGCCTTAGCCACCTGATTGTTGGCGGCCAATACGCTGGCGTAATTGAATTGAACCTCTGCATTTTTGGGTAGCTCTATTGCGGCATTAGTTGCATAAGGGAGCGCCTTATTGTATTGCTTACTTTTCATATAAAGCATTGCGATTGTGTCTTGCGTAAAGGGACTATTAGAATTAAGGCTTAATGCTTTTATGGCATATTTAATGCCTTGCTCAGGATTTGTATCACCCAACAGCCAAGCCAAGTTATTGAGCACCACTGGATTGTCTCCAGCGATTGAATTTAATGTTTCATACGTCACTTTAGCCTCCCCCAGACGGTCTTCTGCCATATAAAACTGGGCCAATAACATCAAGGCTTGAGAATCGTCTTTATTTTCTTCCGTCCATAATTGCAAACTTGAAATAGCCGCTTGCTTATCCCCCGATTGCCACTGGTTTTTGGATAGGTCAACAATTATTTCTGTGTTTGGAGTTTTCGCCATTAATGATGACAGAGTGTCAATGGCACCACCGTAGTTGCTGTCACCTGATTCAACTTTAGCCTTAAGAAAAAGCACTTGCTCGTGGTCAGGAAAAGCCTTATCTAATAGGGCAACACGGCTAATAAAATCATCCACCTTGCCTTCCAACAAGTCTAACTTGGCCATAATGATGTTAGCGGCAAGCTGTTTGGGTTGTAAGTCGATTACTTTTTGCAAAGAAGCCCTTACTTTTACTGCGTTATTACTGGCTGAATAACTCCGCGCCAATAAAAAATGTGCCGCAGCAATTTCTGGCTTTCTGGCTGTTAACCCTGTAAGTAAACGTTCAGCATGTTGTTGCTCACCCACCACCATTTTGGCTTCGGCCATCAGTAAAATATAGTTTGCGCCTTCTTTTTGTTCAGGTTTAGCGCCGTTCAATATTGTAATTGCTTTAAGCGTGTCGTTGATCCGCAAATATTGCGATGCTAGTGCTATCCTTGGAGATAATTTATCGGGGTTTCGTTCCTGAGCCTGAGTCAACCTGAGCATCATTTGATCTTTATTTTTTTCACGTGCGGCAATAACAGCCAGTTGATTGAGAGTTTCTAAATTTGACGACTTTTTTTCTAGTAGCGACTGATATAGTTTTTTAGCAGAGCCAAAATCATCATCTTGCAGATGAATGCGCGCTAAATTATGGGTCGTTGGAAAGTCATCAGGAAACTGCTTTAACGTATCATTTAATTTATTAATTGCTTGCTCTTTTTTATCTTCCGCCATGAAAGTCATCGCGACCATGTTGGCACCTATTGAACTGTCGGGATCATTATTCTCTCGATTGTCTGCTAACGACAGTGCATCTGAAAATCGTTTTTCTATCAAATAACTTTTAAACAACGTGAGCTCGGCTTGACGCAAGTTGGGCTCAATTTCAATCGCTGCTATTAACTCCTGTTGTCCCTGAGCCCTTGTCGACTTATCAGATAACATTGAGGCACCCAATTGAAACCGAGCGACTGCCTGATCTGGTTTAAGGAGTACTGATTTTTTCAATATCGCATTGGCTTTAGTCGGCTGCCTTAAGCGTATATAACCATCACCTAACAGCGCGAGAACTCTATATTCTTCGGGGTGTTTATCCACCAACTTATTCAGCACGACCATCGCTTGATCCACTTGATTGAGCTCTAACAACGATCCCGCAAAAATTAGATTCGACTGAAGTTCCTCCGGATTTTTAGACGCACGTTCTGCTAATAGCTTTACTACAGCCTGATAGTTTTGGTTGTTAAAATTAATTAAGGCCAACATAAACTGCGATGGCGGAAAATTAGACGCACGAGAAAGCACGTCTTTAAAGCTAGATATAGCCAAATCGAGGTTGCCTTCCTGAAAAGCGATAACACCATCTATATGCCCAACCATAGGCCAACTAGCGCCCGCTTTTTTTAACGCATCAACATCAGACTGTGCGCCCTTTAAGTCTTTGCTCTTTACTCTAATTATTGCCCGATTCATAGAGTCAATATGAATCTCATCTCTTAGTTCAATTGATCGTGAATAGGCTTTTTCTGCTGCGTCTGAGTTATTGGCATTACTCTCAATTTGCCCCATTTGACTCCACGCCTCCGCTATTCCACCCTCTTTTTCTAATAGCGGGGCCAACCAAGCTATTTGCTCGGTGGTATTGCCTCTGTCACCTTCAAAGCCAGCCCAAACCAACCTAACTTCTGTTTCTTGGTCATCTAGTTGTTTGGCTTTATTTAAGGCAATGAGGGCCTCTTCATCGTTATTAATACTTAAAAAGGCTATTGCTCTCAGCGCTAATATTTGAGCTTGCTCATTGGCAGACTGGCTGGTATCAATATTAATGTCTGCAATAATTTTTGCAAAATCACTGCTTAATCGGTAAGCCATAGCCAATGGAATGAGTAGCTCTGATTTTTTATGCCCTAAGGCTATTGCTCTATTGAGCTCTTTAATGGCTGCATTAGCGCTATAGGTTTTAAGATAAGTAGTGCCTAGTTTGGCACGGGCGTTGGCATTTTTAGGGTCTTGTTTGACGGCATTCTTAAATTCGATAATGGCGCTTTTCCATTCCTTGTTATCAACGTGTGCTTGACCACTTTGCATATATTCTTTTGCACTGGTGGATTGATCACAGGCGCTCAGTGAAGCCACTAGAATAATAAGGAGTATTGAGAGTCGTATCGGTTGCATTGCTTATCCCTGCATTAGTCATTTAAACCAGACTCGACACTCTACTGGATGAAGGCATACGATAAATTATTTAATGTTTAATATAGAACCATGGTCACACTTTGAGTGTAAAAAAATTAAAATAGTATAAGAATTAACTTAATCGATGGGTTGGAATGTCTTGGTTATTAATGAAAACCTGATCCATTCGCCCCCAACTAAAGTCTTGCAATAACTTTTTTAAACGACCTTCTGTTTTGTGCAAATTCAAGTAATGACGAAATTTAGTTTTTGCGCTGATATTTTGCTGACGAGGTTGACCAGGATCTAACTCCCAAGGATGTAAATAAAATACGGTTGACTGCTTATCAACTTGATTAACACGAGTGATCATCCATTTTGACAAAGCATAGGGATAAAAACGAAAAAAACCGCCCCCCCCAGCGGGGTATAACCGGTTCATAATTTTGACCGTCGTAATTGGTATTTCAATTAAGCCTGTTTTTTCATCTCTGAATTTAAACCTGGGTGCTTCTGGGTAGCCATAATGGTCATGTTGGATTGGGTAAATACTCGAACTGTATTGATGCCCTGTCTCTGCAAGGACCTCTAATGCCCATATATTTTTTTTACCAATTGAATAACTTGGCGCTCGATAACCAACAATTGACTGACCGCTGATATCTTCTAAAATATTTTTAGCTTTAATCAAATCAGCCTTAAATTCTGCACAGTTCAAGTCACTCACTCGCTGATGAGCATAACCATGGCTTGCAAGCTCATGTCCGTTTTCAACTATCCTGGTGATCAATTGTGGATAGCGTTCTGCAACCCAGCCTAAAGTAAAGAACGTTGCCTTTACACTTTGATCTGACAGTATTTGTAAAGACTGGTCAATGTTAGCACTAACGCGATGTTCAAGATGGGCCCAATTATTCCGATCAATTGAATGTTCAAAAGCAGACACTTGAAAATAGTCTTCGACGTCGATAGTAAAGGCGTTAGTTTTTGTCATTGGCTCACATAGAAGGCGGTATCAATTCGTTAGACTACAGGAGTTAGAAAGGCATTCCTTGCTTAAGGTCACAGGTCGATTAAATTAATTCCCTGTATAAACACTTAACAGTCTTGAAAAAAAACAGTTCGACGGGGATTCAATAGTCGTTCAGTTAATAATTGACTGATTCACGAAGTCAAGCAATAGACTGGTCACCTACCCTGTCCATATTAGTCTCAGTTAAGATCGTTATTTTCACCTGAGCTTCAAATAATAAGTGCTAACCTTTTCTGAAGTATTTATCCGTCAAGCGTATATTGCAGTTAAATATTCATTTGACTGCCTTGGGTCGATTAGAAGACGACATTTATAATTAGAAAAAAGACTCTATCCAAACAATTAAAAAATGGAAGATCTTAATTACCTTTACAACAATTTAGTGTAATAAGTTCACCCATCGAATCATTAGCCTTGTGAGCATAAACGGAAAAGAACGTCATGATAGTGGGTAACTACTGCGTGTTGAACTAATTAAAATCTGTAATAAACAACAACCTGTCACCATTTTTCTTACTCGTTTGTCATTGCGCTTGCTCGCGAGTAAGCGCCACTCTATTAGGCTAAAATTTTGCCTATATATATTAAGGTTGTGAGGCTTTGACGATTAATTGGGGGCTAAAAGGTAACGTTGAGATTGAAACTTACCACTTGTTGTTGATATTGATTGGCGACGGCATTCGATTTCTGCTCTGTCTGCCTTAGGACTGCGGATGTATTGATTGATTTAGCAAACTGTCTATTGTAGGACAAACTCACATCATCAACCGTATTCCTTTGCGTTGTTTCGGTCTCCTGCCGAGCCAATGATATTTGAGCTGAACTGCTATCCGATAGGGTTCTGGTAGCATTAATGTTTAAGCCTTCTCTGATTTCTTTTCCGATATTATTGATATTTTGAGTCGTCGTTTGTTGGAAGTAACCCACTGTTAATGACGATTTTTTACCCTTAATGGTCATCCCTATTGTGCCTTTTTTAACTAGTATTGCGTCAATGGACAAGGTTTGATTAGCTGCTGCTAGGCCTGGTTGGTTAACTTCTGTTAGGTCTTGTTGGTCTGCTGCATCATCAATGAGCAATGCGCGGGAGGTTGTGATTGATTCGTTGTAACCCAATTGGTAGGTAATCTGCTTGGTTTTGAGTGACGAATCTAGTGTATAGGTTGTGTTATCACCTCGTTTGCCAATGCCTAATCTAAATGAGGTGTTTCTATCTGGCGTCCAGGTCAGTCCCGTGCTGGTATTAACCTGATTGAGGAATTCGTTATCCGTTTTACTTTTATCGGCTGATATAAACGATGAATAATGTTGATTGAAGCGATAGTTTAGATTGACTGTAACGTTGTCTATTTGAGAGTGATCACCTGCCGATCTCGAACGGTTACTAGTAAACGTTGTATCCCAACTCAAGTGATCTTGAGTGTTGCTGTTTAGCCCTAAATTCACACCCGTACTATGGCTGCTTGCACTACTTTCAAAATCTGCATAGTCAAGATTGACGCCTGATTGATAATTGACCTTATCGGTTAGGTTTCCTTGTAAATTAGTACCGAAACCCCATGTCTTGAGTGTTTGTGAATTATTGGATTGAAAAGTAGGATTGAGACTTTGTATACCGTCTGCACTGACATTAGCTTGTTTAATTGAACTCGTCATAGTCGTATTCCAACGTTTAGGAATATGGCTAAAGTTCGATTGTAATTGTAACGAATGGTCGGTTCTGTCGGGTTCGGGTAAGTCATTATAATAAATGGCATTTAAAGCATAATTTAACGATACACTATTTTTTAAACCCACTGCTTGATAGCTAATGTTAGGTGAAATAGTCGTGACACGACCTGACTCATCGGCCGTTGCGGTTTGATTGGTTGTGAACGATTCTTGTATACTTAAGCTAGGTGTTAATTGACTTTGTGAATGCGCACCAGTCATCACAGCTAGCATTATTAGCACAATTGATAGAAAAGGGGTTGGATTTAAAAATCGCATTTGAGCCTAGTGAGTTTGAGTTCGACTTGAACTAAGTTTTAACCTAGTCATCATATTTATAATAACCGTAGTTACCTATTTGGGTTTTATCATAAGCCTGGTTTAAAAGTAGCAATACAATTTTATTTGACAGCATGCTTAAACTTTTTTTAATGTCACCCTGCCTGGTTTTCTCTGCTTGTACGACAACAACCACTTGCCCCATATGTGACGCTAGAACACTGGCTTCAGTGGGCAGTAGCAATGGCGGCGAGTCAAAAATAATAATTCTATTTTTGTACTTTTTTGAAATTTCATCTACGAATAAGTGCATTGCCTCACTGGCGAGTAACTCGGTTCCATGGGCTGTTTTGGTTCCCGCAGGCATCAAGGTGAGGGAGGGTATGTTCGATTTATAGAGCACTCTACTCATGTCTGTTACCTTACCTCTGAGGTAATCAGTAAGACCCATTTCCGCTTTAAAACCAAAGACATCATGGTGCGATGGTTTATTAATATCGGCATCAATTAATAGGACCTCGTTATCTCGCTCCATAGCAATACTCATGGCTAAGTTGATTGCCGAAAAAGTTTTACCTTCTCCACTTAATGAACTCGTAACCATTATCAAGTTGGCGTTGTCAAGCACGGTTGCCCCCTTGCCCATTACATTATTCAGTAAGGGACGTTTAACCATTCGAAACGTGTTGCCTAGCAAAGTGTTTACATTTTGAGGCGTAACAAACCCCAGATGCTGCAGACGATTGAGGTCTATGTCTACCGGCTGAGAGAACGATTTAAGTGGATTGAAAGCGAGCGCATCAAGTTCTGAATAGTGTGTTGAGTCTTCTTCAAGATTGAACAGATCAAAATCAATTTTCTCACCTGCCAGCAGTTTAAGTTCAGCGTGATCTCCACACTGGTCGCTATTGATAAACAAGTTTGAATCGGACAACCTAGCTTCATTTTTTAGTGAGTCTTGTGCCGCTTCAGTCCTGCCATGTAATCCGTTTTCATCTAATTGACTCGTTTTATTGGGTTCCGAGTCTTTAGGCTTGAGAAAGCCTTTTGGTTTCAGTTTCAATAGCTTTGAGAACATTCTCATAAGGCCATTACCATCAACTGTAGTTTACTGAGTATGAAAATGCCTTTGATGTGCAAGAAGATCAATCCAAGACCAACTACTAAAAATAACGTATTCACTAGAATAAACATGACCAAGTTTCGACGACGCTTTGCTTTGACTTGGACCGTATCAAATTTACTAACAGTGCCTAATATTGCACGACCTAGACTACTCAGTTCCCTTTGATTATAAAAAACAGGTTGGAATAAAGAGATCAGTAGTCCAACACCATAGCCAATACCAAGTGCCATTATGAGTACACCAACATCAAATAGTGGCCTGTTAGGATACTGAGGTTTTGATGAGACAAAAGGTGGTTCAATAATGCGGAACTTGACTTGATCTTGACCTGACTCAACATCGTCAGATATTCTTGCTTGCTCTCGTCGCTGAACTAATTCGTTATAGTTTTCTTTGTGGACATCATAGTCTCTGGATAAACGCTTTAAATCAGACTCAATTTGGGGCACAACGTCAATCAACATTCTTAACTCATTTCGTTTTCCTGTTAGCGATGACACTCGTGTTTTCAAAGAAGAAATATCCGCATTAGTTTCAGTTAAAAGAAAAATCAGTTCTTGAACCAGTGGATTATTTGTATCCGGCCCACTGACCTTTTGGATATTTTCTAGTTTCTTTAATTTCTCTAATTTTTCTAATTGCTCTAATTCATCAATTCGGCGGACATTCATTGCCTTCAGGACAACCTCTGCATTGATCACGTCGGGGTGCTGATCAGTGTAGAGTAATAAGAGATCCAGCAGCCTCAGCTGTTGTCGCTTAATGGGTCCGTCTAGAGTACTTGTAATCTTGGCTAATTCAGGGGTTTTTTTACTCTCGGCAGTGATTGATAATTTAAGCTTATCCAATTGATTTTTTACTTGACTATGGCGTTGTATTGACTCTGCCAGAGATAGCTGAGCTGTCTCGATGAGACCGCCATTATCCTGATACTGAGAATAATAACTGGCCCCGTCTTTCGGCATCAAACCGACATTTTTGCGCTTAAATTCCTCGCGTGTGTCTTCGGCTTCAAGTAATAGGATCTCGTATTTAGCGATCTGTTCATCAAGGAATAAAATGGCAGAGTCTGATTGGGTAGTCGATTTACCCAGCGTGTCTTCGATAAAAATATCAAGCAGAGTTTGTACCATTTTCTTGGCTATTAACCGATCTTCATCTGAGTAGGTAATGGTATAGGTACCGGTTCGGTTCTCCACCGAAATATTGACTCGTTCTCGGATTTTTAATAACAAGTCTTCCATTTGTTTTGGTGTATCAACATAGATATCCATATCCATTAGGCGGGCAGCACGTTCGAGGTTTGGACGGCTTAATAATTTACCGATCATGAGTCGGACAATAGAGTTAAAGTCAGTCTGGATTGCAAGTCCCTTGAGGAGTGGCTTTAAAACTGACGATGTATCAATATACACCTTAGTTTCAGCACGATAGCGATCTTTTATCTGATCGACTGCAGCAATGCCCATAAACATTAAGGGCAGTGCAATTATTATAGAAATCCAACGATTTTTCCAAATACCTCTTAAGTGGTGAATTAAAAGCGCTTTTATCTCTTCAATATTATCCATTAGATTGGAGGTTTAAACGTCAGCTTAAAACCAAGCCTCAGGGATAATAATGGTATCACCTGGCTGCACTGCACGATTCTTACTGATATCGCCATCCCTTATCAGAGAATCTAGCTCGACAATATATTGCTGAGTCTCGCCATTTACTTTTCGAATGAGTTGAGCGTTGTCTCCATCAGCAAAGTCAGAAAGTCCTTGGACTGCGATCATGACATCTAATAGTGTCATACCTGAACGGTAGGGCAGCGTTTTTGGATTGGTTGCATTGCCTAGGACCCGAATTTGTTGCTCTAATGTGCTATTAAATCCCGAGACCATAATGGACACTCGAGGTGTACGAATGAAAGTGGATAAGCGGTCCTCTATTAATTTGGCAACTATCATGGGCTCAAGATTTGAAACATCAAGGTCATCAATTAATGGGGAAGAAATTCGGCCATCCGGTCGGACAGTAACACTTGTACTCAGATCTGGATTTCTCCAAACAAAAATTTGCAATTGATCTCCTGGACCAATCAAGTAGCTAGAATTATTTTTTGTAGCGCTATCGGTATCGGGCAGCAGTTGAGAACCACTGGAAGTGCAACCGATCAAAACCGACAACATTAAGGCACTAAATAAAAATTTTACTTTCTTAAAATTTAACATGATTTGTGATCGAGTATAGTTGGTGAATTGTTAGTGAAAAAATACTGACTTATTCCATTCATCCTAGCAATAGCAAAAATTATTGCCAAGGAGTATTCCAAGTTTGTCCTCAGGCTGATAAGCAGGTCTCATTTCCACCTTGATTCCAACCCTTAACTAAAAGACACCAAGGCCCAGTTGCAACCATTTATCGGCTTGGCAATAAATTATTGTGCCTGATTAAAATCGATATCCAAACGCTCTATGAGCGCATAAAGTGTTGGTCTTGAGACATCTAATAGCTTGGCTGCCTTTGAAACATTTCCATCTACTTTTTCCATTGCACCATAAATTGCTAGTGTTTCTGCCTTCCTTCTCACCAGGCTCAATGTTAATGGCTTTTCTTTATTGAGCGTTATATTAGCCATAACGTTACTTTCAGATAGCAACAAATCATCGGGTTGAATGTAGTCGTTACCACTCATGATTACAGCACGACGAATAATTTGTTCTAACTCTCGAACATTGCCTTGACACTCATAATTTTGAAGCACATATTCAGCCGCAGGGCTTAGGCCTTTAATCGCTTTATTTTGCTGTTTTGCGTAACGCTCCAGGAAGACTTTGGCTAATAATAATATATCGTCATCTCTTTCACGCAGCGGGGGTAAATCAATATTAATATCATTTAACCTAAAATATAAATCTTCTCTGAAGGTCTTACTTTTAATCATTTCTTTGAGCGGTTGATGGGTGGCACAAATCACACGAGTCGTGATCAAAATTTCCTTTACCCCCCCTACCCTTTCGATTACTCGCTCCTGCAAAAAACGTAACATCTTCGATTGAAGATCTAATGCCATGTCACCAATTTCATCTAGAAACAAGGTGCCATTGTTAGCCATTTCAACCTTGCCCTTTTTCTGACTAGATGCACCTGTGAAAGCGCCTTTTTCATGCCCAAATAATTCACTTTCAAGTAGATTTTCAGGAATAGCGGCACAATTTATAGCGATGAAGTTACCCTTAGAATTTTTACTTAAATCGTGAATGGCTCGAGCAACGACTTCTTTTCCAGTTCCACTTTCACCAAGCACTAAAACACTTAAGTCACTCGGGGCAATTTTTTCAATTGTTCTACAGACCGCTAACATGGAAGCACTCGATGTAATAATACCTCTCAGTGGTGAATGCACATTTTTTGCTACTAACGCCCGGTTCTCTTGTTCGATACAATAAAGTTGGTAGGCTCTATCAACTACTAAAGCAAGTATTTTGGCATCAATAGGCTTGTTAAAAAAATCATATGCACCCATTTTAATTGCCTTCAAGGCGTTCGCTCTGTCTTCTTGTCCAGTGACAACAATAACTTTGGTAGCGCTATTGCTTTGAACAATTTTTTCAAGAATTGAAAAGCCAACAGCCACGCCCCCAGCGTCTGGCGGTAAGCCTAAGTCTAAGGTCACCACGGATGGATTGTGTTTTTTAATCTGATTTAACGCACTTTCTTCGTCATCCGCCACCACTACTTCAAAACCATCAAAGCACCAACGTAGTTGAGACTGCAGCCCTGGATCGTCTTCAATTACTAATAGTTTATTTATCATGCTTGCACCGGTATTAAGATCTTAAATTTGGTTCCAACATTAACTTCGCTATGGACTTTTAAGTCTCCACCAATCGAACGGAAAAACTCTCGACTTTGATAAGCACCCATCCCCATACCAGACACGCCTTTGGTGCTATAAAAAGGCTTAAATAATTGATCTAAAATAAATTCATCTGTCATTCCTTTCCCCGTGTCTGAAATGTGAATCGATAACTTTTGGTTTATGACAGAATTTAGCTCAATCGTAACCCTTCCATTTTTATTGCAGGCATCCACTGCATTTTGAACCAAATTTTTCAACGAAGAATAAAGTTGCTCTTGATTTGCTTTTATTATCGGATTTAGGTGGTTGACATTAACAATGGTTGGTTGTAAGTGACTTTGCTGCAGGCTATCACTAATTGACCAGAGTGTTGACAGTAAGGTCAGATCACTGGCATCTACTTTTTGTCCAGGATTTTTGATTAATTGCATCAGACGCTGCATTTTTTGAGTCGTGTGCCCCACTGTTTTAATCATATCGTCGATAAAGGCTGGATTTTTTTTATGTGTCTCTGCGTTTTCAACTAAAAGTGATAGCTGACTTAACACTGTTTTTAAGTCATGAACTAAAAAAGCAGTCATCTGATTCATATCCTTAAACTTTTGAGCCAACTGCAAAGCCGTATCCGTTTCTTTTAAAAACAACGACAGAGAGACATGGTGGGCAACGGTATTGATCAAATCAATATCTTCTATGTCAAGTTCAGCTTTGAAAATAGACTGGCGCAGATGAACAAAACCAAACAGTTCTGAATTGATCCATAATGGAACAATAAGCCAACTTGAATTCGATTGAATATACCAATGGTCGTTAATTTTTCCCTTTGTTGTCAGCTTAATAAATTCATCACGGGTAAATAATTGCTGTTTTTCGTTTATTACTTGAATTAATTCAGAGTCACTAGATTCAGAATTACCTGGCTCACTTTTACCACCCCAAGAGGCCTTGTAAATAAAGTCAGTATTATCTTTAATCCATAATTCTGCACCCTCTGCATCAACAATTTGGGCTATTGCTTGCAATGACCTTTTGTAAAGTGAAAGCTCTGGATCATGTGTCAGCAATGTTTGGGAAAAACGATCCCATTCTTTTCTATAATCATATTTATTTCTAAAGCTATAACTAAGATAACGTTTAACACTGGCTTTTACATTGGGTGAGAAAAACAAAACAACTAAGAGTAATGCAGAGGCAAACAAGAAAGTGACCTGTAAAACTTTGCCCCATTCGCCTCCCATTTCCTTAACGTAATAACCTAGGCTAGAAACCACTATTAAGTAAACCCCTGTACTGAGTAAAGCGGTTGAATGATAAACAAATTGCCTTGAAATATGTATATTAGCGGAGAGAACCGGATTTCGAGTTGCCGCAATTAGTAACGTTGGAATAATGAAAACATTGACTAAACCTCGTGCACTCCAGAACTCATAATCAAGTGTTCCAACTACTAAAGCGTTTGAAAAAACAAAGAAATCATAAATAAAGATTGCCCCTGCACTCAAACATAAAAAACTAATCATCCAACGTGACGACGGTGTCGTGTTTCTAAATAATTGCTCAACTAATATCAGACCAATAATTGAAAATATCATTAACCAAAAAAGCTGAATAAAAACAGGGTTTTTTATATTAAACCATTCAATAAAATAACTATTGAGTGCCAGCGTTATTAGACAAAAGGTAAAGATCAGTATGATATTTTGTGGTGAAAGCGAAGTTGTGCCTTTGAGACTAAAGGGATTTTTATGATAATGGCCGGCAGCGCTTTGCAAAACGTAAAACCAAGTGAAGTATCGAATTAACTCCGAGGCTATTACCATTTTGAAGGCATTAGATGTTTCGATCTGGCTAAGTGTTAACAAGGCACTCCATATTAGGGTGACTGCAATTAGGAGTAAAAATGTTCGACCTTTTTTTGCTTGCTGAAAACTTATAAAATATATAACGAAAAAAAATAGGAATAACGATGCGCAAGTCAAATAACTGATGAAACCGAGTGATAAATTAATTTCCAAATAAACCACCTAACGAGGTTAAAAAAACAAAGCTTTTTGAGTATTGTATTTCGTTTTTCTTACTTAAAACTAGCGCTTGAGACCATGATTTCAAATGGAAAAATTACCCGTTGGATAACAGCATCTTGCCAATTAGTAATACTTAAAACCCTATCACTTTATATTTTAATTGTTTAAAAAAGTACAAAATAAATATAAAAAGCATGGCCGTCGACGGTGCGGGAATATTATTTAGAAATTTTTGTGCGCTACTCGAAGAACCAGGCGTTCCAAAATTACCAGCACCATAGGTATTAACTGAGGCAGTCGGTTGATAATTGGTCAAAATCATGTCTTTTGAAACTAATTCACTTGACTGACCTTTTTCAACAAAACCAGAACTGTAATGTAGACTTAAAAAATTATTTTTAGTGTCAGACAATATAATTTCATCTCCACTGTTTGCGAGTTTAAAGTCCTTGTAATTGTAAAAATAGTTGACAATAAAATCGGCCCCTTTGATGATACTTGAACTCAGTGCTAGGACAAAAAAACTTTTGGGTAAAATCCATAAAGGCCCACCATAGTTAATTGTATGACTATCGTAGTCATTATCTTTAATAATGATATTATTTAAATTAATCGACTCAGAAGTAGGATTAAATAGTTCAAACCATTCCCCTACTTTATCATCAACTTTACTCAGATTTGCCATCACTTCGGTAATTAATAGGTCACTTATAGAGGCTGCTTGGCTGGTGGATAGACAATAGAGAAGAGCAAAAAAACTTCCAGAACCAGCCATACAATTTTTACTGAAAACATCCATTTTAATATCTTCCTGATTTACTGAGTGCCTTTTTCCATTTTGTTCTGGCACAATCTAAAGCCAACGTTGATCAATATTGAAATATCAAACTCAACTGATTTCGATTTGGCTGCTACAAATTAATCAATTCAGTATTTGATTTTCTGTAATTGCAAAAATTTACCTATTCTATCCGCTTTCAACGTTCCTTAGTGTTTGTATCATGCCATATTTAATATAATTGTTAATTTTACACTGACCTTGTGAGGCGCGTTTGTGACAGGCCAGACAGTTTAAGAATTCAATGCATGGTGAAACGAACACCACTTTTAAATCATTAGCGGTGTACAGCCCCCTGATGGTAGTTGGTCAACTTTTCGTACAATGCTGTTGTTCGGTACACTGCATATTCATTACTCATGTCACCTAGATCAATCTCCATGTTGGGCCTAATTGACCGGCCATGATTTTGCCAACTCATTTTATTTAAGCCTACATGATTAATTATTCTTGATTGCAGTGTGCGTTGGTAAATTGTTTCTGCCACTGAGCAGCAAGAAAAAAAGGTCAAGTATCGAATCAAAAGCCATATTTATCTAGATTGCGGTATTGGCTCATTTAATGTTAGTTGCGTGTTGGACCTTCATAGGACTTTAATCAAATTGTCATTACTCAGGTAGGAGTTTAATCGTAACGTAACGTTATGTTGCTTAATACCTCATTAATGAGAACTAAAAATCAACGTCAAACAACAAACCCAAAGCCGTCAAAATTATAAGAATATAAAATTCACAGAAACCCCCATTAATGGCAATCCAACTCTTTCTAAATAAATTAATATCTAACTATCATTTTTTATCAGGAAGTTTAGAATATCGCGCAAGATTTTCTATCAATATTCGTCATAGCCAAGGAGGCTAAAGTGACTGACTCTGCTTCTTCTTCGCGTAAACCCAATTTATTCCTTCGCATTTGTATTATATTAATTTTAGTTGCTTGCGTAGTGGCTGGCCTTGGTTATAAAAAATATTTACAAATTGGCGTATTGACCGCACAGGGAAGCGTTCCGCCAGCGCCCATCAATGTAACCGTCGCTAGCGCCGAATCTTCTGAATGGCACAAACGAATTAAAACTGTCGGCACTTTAGTCGCCAGCCAAGGGGTCGATTTATCCACTGAAGTTGCGGGTATCGTTAAGTCTATTCATTTTAACTCGGGTCAAGAGATTAAAATGGGTGACTTATTGTTAGAGCTCAATAATCAAACTGAGCTGGCAACGCTCGGACAAGCTCAGGCAAAATTTAATGCCGATAATAGTCAATACCAACGGTTACTTAAATTAAAGGATCAGTCGTTTGTTACACGGAACGACATCGATTCTCAGACGGCTTTAGTGAATATTTCAAAAGCCCAGATTAGTGTGGCTCAAGTTGCGCTTTCGAAGAAAAAAATCACGGCGCCCTTCAAGGGTAAGTTAGGCATACGCTTAATCGATATTGGTGAATATATTACTCCTGGAACACCACTAGTGACCTTGCAATCAGTTGATAAATTACTGCTTGATTTCACGCTACCCGAGAGCAATTTTAATGACTTGGCAGTGGGACAAGGTATTCGTTTTAAAGTCCGATCTTTTGTTGATAAGTCATTCATGGCTGAAGTCAAAGCTTGGAGTCCAATACTTGATAAGAACACCCGGAGCATTTCTATTCAGGCCGAAGTTGATAATCAAGATAGGCTGTTAGCACCCGGTATGTTTACTGAAATGGAAGTCAATAGCGCCCAAAAAATGACCGTAGTCACGTTACCCGAAACGGCCATTTTTTATAACATCTACGGTGAGGCTGTTTATGTTTTAGAGGCTCAGCCCCAAATAGCCAATGAGACTCCAGTTGAAGGTTCTGTAGCGGATATTAATGAGAGCATTGCAACTGCTCCCGACTATCGGCTATCCGCTCGGCAAGTTCGGGTGGCTTATCGAAAAAATGGGCGGGTTGGCATAATGAGTGGCATTAAAGCGGGTGATTTGGCGGTGACCTCTGGTCAGCTTAAACTTTACCCTAGCTTACGCGTAGCCATTGTAGAGGACGCACCAGAATTTAAAGCCCTCAAAGCGTCAACGGAATAAACCCAATGTTGACTGATTTTTTTATTAAGAGGCCGGTGCTATCCCTGGTCATTAGTACCCTGATTGTGTTGCTAGGCATTCAAGCATTTTTTGACACCCAGCTTCGCCAATATCCTGAGATAGAAACCTCGGTGATTACCATTAAAACGGCTTATCCAGGGGCCAGCGCTGAACTCATTCAGGGTTTTATCAGCACGCCAATTCAACAGGTCGTGTCAAGTACTAGTGGTATCGACTTTGTTCGTTCTAGCAGCTCGAACAGTGTTTCGTCTGTCGAAGTCCATATGAAACTAGGAGTTGATCCTGACGTTGCTCTGACAGAAGTTAGCACCAAGGTGTCCTCTATACGGGGCGAGTTACCTGCCGAAGCACAAGATCCGATCGTTGCTAAAAGTGATGCTAATAGTTTTGCCCTCGCCTATTACAGTTTTTATAGCGACACCTTGTCAGATGTTGAAGTCACCGACTATTTATTACGCACTATTCAACCGGCACTATCCACCGTCAAAGGCGTTGGCGAGGCACAAATTCTCGGTGGGAAAACCTATTCGATGCGTATCTGGATGGATCCAGTTCGTATGGCTGCAGCCAAGATATCGGCTGCTGATATCGTTAATGCAATTGGGTCTGAAAACTATCAGTCCGCTGCAGGTCAAACCCGTAGCGATCTAGTTCAAACCAATGTCAATGCTGTCACCGATACGGGCGACCCTGAAGTTCTAAAACGCTTTGTGGTTCGACAGTCAGGTGATAAAACGGTTCGACTCGGTGATGTAGCAGACATTGAACTCGGTGCAGAAGACTACGACAGCCTCGTCATGTTCGATGCCGTGCCTTCTATTTATATTGGTATCAACGGCACGACTGATGGCAACCCGCTGACCACAATCAAGTCAGTCACTGCTGAGCTGGAAAAAATGAAAACCTCATTCCCACCCGGGCTCAAGGTTGCGATCGCTTATGACTCAACAGAATTTATTCAGGCTTCGATTGACGAAGTGATTATGACCTTGATTCAAGCGTCGATTATTGTTGTTGTCATCATCTTCCTATTTTTGGGTTCCGTGCGATCTACCATGGTGCCGTTAGTTACTATTCCACTGTCGATTATTGGCGTGTTATTTTACATGCAGATATTGGGCTACTCGATCAATCTACTGACCCTGTTGGCGATGGTTATGGCGATAGGTCTTTTGGTCGATGATGCCATCCTCGTGGTGGAGAATATATATAGACATATTGGCGAAGGATTAAAGCCATTACAAGCGGCGCTCGTCGGCGCTAGAGAGATAGCTAAACCCGTCATTGCAACTACTATTGTATTGGTTGTAGTTTACGCTCCGATTGGATTATTGGGTGGATTGACCGGTGTTTTATTCAAGGAGTTTGCCTTTACTTTAGTTGGTACGATTATTATTTCAACCATTATTGCGCTCACCTTATCGCCTATGATGTGTTCTCGGATACTGAAACCCACCGTGGCGAACAACGCTTATGCGCGTTTCATTACGACATTTTTTAATAGCCTTCAACTCCGCTACGAACAATTCTTAGCGGATTCAATGAAGACTCGGTCGGTCACTGTGATTTTTGTAGTGATGGTGTTGGCGATGCTCATTGGTATGTTTCAATTTATCCAAACGGAACTGGCACCAGACGAGGATCAGGGCATTATTTTTGTATTCTCTAAAGCCCCCGATCATTCAAGCATAGACTACCTCAACAAGTATACAGCGCCTTATAATGACATTTTTCGTGACTATGAAGACGAATTTGAGTCCTCTTTTATGGCGAACGGCTTTGGTGGACCCACCGTGTCATTCGCAGGCATGTTGCTCAAACCCTGGGAGCAACGCTCACTAACATCACAAGAAATGATACCGACTATTCAAAATCAACTGAATCAGGCACCTGGGTTACAAAGCTTTGCTTTTAACCCGCCCTCACTCCCCGGGGCGAGTGGCAATACGCCGGTTGAATTCATTCTCAAAACCCAACAAAGTTATGATCAGCTTTATGGCGTTGTGCAACAGATACTCGCCAAAGCTCGAGAGACGGGGCAGTTCTATTTCATCAAAAGCGATTTTAATTTCAGCAAGCCTGAAATTAGAGTTACAGTCAATCGTGAACGTGCTCAATCTATGGGTATATCGATGCGTGAAATTGGTCAAACACTGGGGGCTATTCTGGCAGAAGGCTATGTTAGTCGATTCAATTTAGCTGGCCGTAGCTATAAAATTATTCCCCAAGCACGCCAAACTGATCGTGAAAATGGCGCAATATTGGGTCAATACTATGTTTACACGCCACAAGGCGAGCAGGTCAGTCTGTCGGCTCTGGTTGATATTGAATACACCTCGGTACCTGCCGAACTGGTTCAATTCCAACAGCAAAATTCTGCTAAGATAGATGCAGTACCCGGTGTGCCATTAAGCGAAGCATTGCAGACACTGCGAGACATCACTGCCGAGGTGGCGCCTGCCGGATATACCTTTGACTATCAGGGGCAGTCACGTCAGCTGATTCAAGAGGGCTCGGCTTTAACGATAACCTTCGGTTTTGCCATTATCATTGTTTTTTTGGTCCTTGCCGCTCAATATGAAAGCTTCCGCGATCCATTCATCATCCTAACCACGGTGCCACTCGCCATGTTTGGTGCCTTGATACCGATGTTTCTTTGGGAGGTCTCGATGAATATTTACAGTCAGGTTGGCCTCATTACGCTGATTGGACTTGTCAGTAAACATGGTATTTTGATAGTTGAATTCGCCAATGAAATACAGGTTAAAGACAAATTACCGCCAGGACAGGCTGTTATCAAAGCGGCGTCAATGCGCTTGCGGCCTATTTTGATGACCTCTTTCTCTACCATCATTGGTATCATGCCTTTGGTGATTGCCTCTGGTGCGGGTGCGGCAAGCCGTCAAGCAATTGGGATCACTATTGTATCTGGTTTTGCAATTGGCACATTGTTTACCCTGTTTGTGTTGCCAGTGGTTTATACTTACTTTGCGAAGGATCGTTATTTGGAAGCAGTGGGCACGTAAGCTGTGAAAATAGAATCAAAAAAATAAATCAACATAAAAGCCAGATTACCCTTAACGCCTTAACGAGTAGTAGTTAGTTGAAATTCGACCAAAAAACCATCATCGGAGCCTGCGGTAAAAGTTCTTTCTCAAGGGGCCAAGATTATTTTAAATCAGGCCGGGTTGTTTCCCTTGATTATGACGCAATTAAACGTGGTGTTGAGCTAATTGGTCGTACGCTTGGTAGTGGTGGAAATATCTATAATCAAAAGGTATTACTCGATTTTCAAGGGGATTATATTGAAATTGATGGTCAATGCGACTGCCCCGTTACCTATAATTGCAAGCATGTTGTCGCCACCTGTTTAAAATATAAGGAAGAAATTGAAACACCCTCACTGTCGCCAGCGCCGGTCGCCAAATCAGAAATTATAGATCAAGGCAAAGTTACTAAATGGTTGCAGAACTTAACTGAATCAGCGGTGGATTATCGATCGCCTGTGGATCAAAAAACCAAAGACTGGTTAGTTTTTATTCTGAGCATTCGTCAAGACAATCAAAGTTTACTTAAACCGCGTGAGCTCACTGTTTCGATACGGGCTACTCACCATCGCAAAAACGGCAAGGGTCTCGTGAAAGGTCGTGAGATTGCATTACACAATATCGGTGACCGCAATTGTGATTTTCACGCACTCCCTATCGATTCTGACATTACCGCTTTTTTGCAAACAACCACTGAATACAGTTACTGGAATACCCCTGCGACTATCCGAGGGCGAGCAGGCGCATCAGCCCTGAAATTAATGCTCGAAAGTGATCGTTGCTATTGGCAAAACTTAGACGGTTCACCTATACAAAAGAGTGAACAACATCAATTGCAGTTAGGTTGGGAAACCCTAGAGAATGGCGATTTAGCGTTACAGCACAACTTGGGTCAACATTGCCTATTACTCAACACTCAGCCAGTTATGTATTTGGATACCCAACTACTGCAAGCCGGTAGCCTTGATGTTCAGGAGTGGAGTCAAAATCAACTGATCCAATTGGCCCAAGCGCCCCAAATACCAGCTGATGAAGCCGACACAGTGACACAGCAACTGCTCCTGAGCTACCCTAAGCTTGCGCTGCCTCTTCCCACTGAAGTGGCCCTTCGAAACAATGAAGGCGAATTGATGCAACCTTGCCTTACGCTCACGAGTGTTGGGGACATCGGGCAAACGTTGGAACACTGCCTACTACTTAACTTTGATTACAACGGAGATCGTGTTCCAGCGTTTCCTTTTAGCAAACAAAGTACATTTTCTAGTCGTGGCGACTGGGTGCGATTAAGCCGCGACTCAGTGGCAGAGGAAAATGCCCTTGGTGAACTTATAAGTTATGGATTTAAACTGTGTGAGCCTGTAGGCGATGCTCCCCAACCCATTAAACTATTGCCGTTGAGTGATATAACTCATATTGACAATGGCGGTTGTTGGGCGGATTTCATTGAGGACGGTATCGATGCTTTGCGTGAAAAAAATTGGCAGATTGAAATTGATGAGCACTTCCATCTGCGCTTTGAAGACGCTGATTGGGAAGCAGAAATTGATGAGGATGGAAATGACAATGATTGGTTCAGCTTACGCTTTGATTTGAAAATTGGCGATAAGAGTCTGCCTCTCGCGCCCTTACTCACACCGTTACTGGCACTCGATCCGGCCGACCTGCCAGAAGTGATTACGTTACCGATCGAACAGCATCGTTATATACGATTGCCTTACGAGCGTATTCAACCCTTTTTAAGTACTCTGCAAGAATTATTCAGTCGCCTACCTAACAACAATGGGCAGTTACGTTTATCTCGATTTGATGCCATTAGCATTGATCAATTAGCCGAACAAGGCGCGGCCCTGCGCGGGGCAGACAACTTACGCCAACTCGCCAAACAAATGAAAAATTTCGACGGCATTAAAGCTGTTGAGCTTCCCGCTGGACTCAATGCTGAACTTCGTCCCTATCAGCACAGTGGTTTGAACTGGTTACAGTTTTTACGAGAATACCGATTTGCCGGTATCCTTGCTGACGATATGGGTTTAGGCAAAACAGTGCAAACCTTGGCTCATCTGTTGATAGAAAAAAACGCAGGCCGACTGAATAAACCAGCGCTGGTTGTCGCGCCCACCAGTCTGATGGGTAATTGGCGGCGAGAAGCCGAGCGCTTTACACCTGAGTTACGTGTCATTGTTCTGCATGGGACAGAGCGTCACCAGCTGTTCGATGACATTACACATTGTGATTTGCTGCTAACGACCTACCCGCTTCTGTCCCGAGACACTGAGCAATTACAGGCCCAGCACTATCACAGTATTATTCTTGACGAAGCTCAAGCAATCAAAAATCCAAATACAAAAATGGCTCGGCTGGTCAGACAGCTTCGCAGCGAGAATCGCCTGTGCCTCACCGGTACACCCATGGAAAACCACCTTGGAGAGCTATGGTCACTATTCGACTTTTTAATGCCCGGGTTTCTGGGTGACAGCAATACATTCAAGAAACAGTATCGTACTCCCATTGAAGTTCATGGCGACCTTGAAAAGCAACAACAACTGGCACAACGAGTGCAGCCTTTTTTATTGCGTCGCGAAAAAGATGAGGTGGCTTCTGAACTTCCGCCCAAGACAGAAATTTTACAAACTGTCGAGCTTGAAGGGGATCAGGCTGAGTTGTATGAGAGCATTCGACTCGCCATGGACAAACGGGTTCGTGAAGCAATTAAAACTCAGGGCCTGGCGCGAAGCCATATCACAATTTTAGATGCCTTGCTAAAACTTCGTCAAGTCTGCTGTGATCCACGCCTATTAAAGCTAGATCAAGCTAAAAAAGTCACTCAATCAGCTAAATTATCATTACTCATGGACCTACTCCCTGAGCAGATCGAAGAAGGCCGGCGTATTATTTTATTTTCTCAATTCACATCAATGTTGGCGTTGATCGAAGAAGAATTAAAGAAATATAATATCGATTACACCAAACTCACTGGACAAACTATAAAGCGTGACGAAGCGATTCAACGCTTTCGAGAGGGTGAGGTTAATTTATTCTTAATCAGCCTGAAAGCGGGTGGCACCGGTTTAAATTTAACCGAAGCAGATACGGTAATACTTTATGACCCTTGGTGGAATCCCGCAGTTGAAGCACAGGCAATAGATCGTGCACACCGTATCGGTCAGGACAAACCCGTGTTTATTTATCGGTTAATGGTTAGTGGTAGCGTCGAAGAAAAAATGCTGGCGATGCAGGACAAAAAACGACAACTCGCAAAGGGAATCTACTCTGGTAAAAGTAAAGATGAGACACCGCTGCTAGATACTAATACTTTGCAAAATCTATTCTCGCCCTTAGAAAGTGGCTTTTGATTTCATTCTTAAAATGGGGCCGAGCTTATGACCTCCATTCTTTCGCCTGTTGTTGGGTGATCAAATGTCAACATTTGGGCGTGCAAAAACAGACGCCCACCCCGAGTACCATATAAATCATCTCCAACAATAGGTGCGGCTAAGCCATTATAATGTGCCGCATGAACTCTCAGTTGGTGAGTCCTTCCCGTCACTGGATAAAAATACACCCGGGTTGAAACTGCGTCACTAGAAATGACCTCCATGCGGGTTACGGCTGATTTACCATGTTCATAGCACACAACTTGGCGGGGTCTGTCATCCAGGTCAACTCGGAGCGGTAGATCGATTACTTTTGGTTCGTTCTTGATCACTTTTGATAATACGGCTATATAGCGTTTATGTACGGTTCGATTAATGAATTGCTTTTGTAAAAACTTATGCGCCTGCGCTGTTTTTGCGGCGAGTAATAATCCCGAAGTCGACATGTCAAGTCGGTGCACAAGTAATGCGCCCGTCGCATCAGGGTAGTTTTTTCTAAGCCAACTTAATACTGAATGATGTTCTTCTTTACCCGGTATTGATAATAAGTCAGCGGGTTTATTGACGACGACAATATCAACATCTTCATACACTATGGTTGGCTCTAAAGTCTGCCGAATTGAAGCATCGTCCGATGACTCGACATCCAGGCCTTTTAACATGAAGGGTAGTATTGGGTGACACTTGCCTCGGCAAGGTGCGTATAAATTACCGTGATGTCTAACGCCTGTTGATGGCGGTTCACCCCACCAGAACTCGGCTAAAGCCAAGGGTTTTAATTGATGGTTAAAGGCAAACTGCAATAGTTTAGGCGCTGCACAATCACCTGTGCCACTGGGCGGGTTTTTGCCATCGAACAGCGACCGAACAGTGGCTACTTCGCCCAAACTATTGTGAAGTCGATAGCTATCGAATACCTGATCATGAAGTCGCTTTGAAAGATCTCTGCGTTGTTGCTTTAACTGAGCAATTTTATGTCGATAATTGTCGTCAATTTTTGTATTAAACTGATCAAGTAAAACTTGTGACTGTAGCTTTAACTGCAAGTACTCTCGTTTATCTTGTTGGCTGAGGAGTGCCAGCTGCTTCATTATCTGGGCTTCATCACCATCAAAATCTATGTTTTCTTTGATTTGACTTCTTTGCAGTTGTCTTTGTTTTTTCTGGCTTTTATGCTGCTTTTTCAAGCTAATTAATGCAGCACTTTGATGCTGTTCAAGCTGGTGTAAATCATCAAGGGCAGTGAGATAGCCAGAACAAAGCAACAGAGCTTCAATCGTTGCAGTCAAACCGTTCACAGCGATCGCTCCATCGTTTAAAAACAATTGTTGTTGGTCGATATCAAACACTGGCGGAACAAAACCAACCGCTTGCCACTGTTGATTAAACATGCCGGAAAAACTGGAAAGAAACCCAATTTTTCCAGCTTGATCTGACACCACTAATACACCAAACATTTTACCTATATCAATTGGTTTAAATGAGTGCTGAAGCGTTTCTTTTAATATTTTACTGGCTGTTATTGCAAGTGGGTGGGGATTATTTTCAAATGGATTTCGCAATCGACTGGGCGTATCTCTAGTGGCTGGCTGAGGTGAAAAAAACTGTAAACAATCCATGTTTAAGATTCAGCTGACTCTACTTTATCACCCATTAAGCTACTGCCACGTTTATCTCTCACGACCATCTGCCCATTTTTGAGCACTTTAGTTTCGAATAAATCGATGGCTTTTATCAAATCACCTAACTTTTTATAACCATAGTTTCGGGCGTCAATCGATGCTTGATTTGAAATGATCGAACCGACGCGTGCTACGGAGGCCCACTCATCATCATCCTGATCACTGTCAATCGCGACTCTTAACAAATTAATTAATTTAGTATTTGATTTTAAATCTTTGGCTGAAATTTTCTTTGAATGTGTTAATTTACCTTTATCAATCTTATCTTTTTGGCCTGTTTCTTTCTCTGACTTTTCTTCATCAACATAAAGAAAACGAGAACAAGCATTTACAAATGGGTCAGGAGCTTTTCGTTCTCCAAAACCATAAACAATTTTCCCCTCTGATAATATACGCATCACTAATGGCGTGAAATCACAATCAGACGAAACAATACAAAAAGCATCAATATTTTTGGTATACAAAATATCCATCGCATCAATCGTCATTGCCATATCCGTCGCGTTCTTGCCTTTTATCAAGTCAAATTGTTGGATCGGTTGGATGGCATACTCATGCAAATTTTCTTCCCAGCCCTTCAATGCTGGGCTTTTCCAGTTGCCATAAGCTTTCCTGATACTCACCACGCCATAATTAGCTAACTCAGTAATTATTTTTTCAATTTTCTTTGCTGGGGCATTATCTGCATCAATAAACATTGCGATTTTATGATTTGCATTTTCCATTCACTATTCCTTTATTTGAGTGCCTTTTTAGCCACTAATTTTCGTTCTGAAATTTTATCTAGCACCCATAATTTTTGCTCTCTAGGCATAATTATCCATTCGCGTATTTCGTCAATATTTCGATAGCAGCCATCACATAAATCAGTACCGCTAAATTGACAAACTTTCACACAAGGTGACGGCACCGAATGGTCAATTTCTGGACGTTTTTTATTTCGTCGTGATCTCGGACGCGTGGTGCCTGTTTCTTCAGTCATACTTGTTTCTCATTACATAAATTAATCTAGGTTTAGTCATTGGTTAAAATTTCAAATAGTAAGCTCTTTCATCTAACAGCCATTGTCTAAAAGCGCCCCCTTTTTGCTATTTACCTTTTGCTGACCAGTAACCAAATGGTAGGACAAGCAAACTGATAATCTAGAAATATATAACTGTTTCAGCTGTCGACCTTTAACACCTGGTCTCCGGTCTGGTGATTTAGGTTAGCCTTTTGATAGGAAAATGGGTGTTCTCAACTATTTTACTTTTTATTTCGCACATCTGATTTCCAAGATTCAATTAAATACCGTGCAATTGAGTCATGTCGGGGCAAACAATAATCATCACTGTCATCGTCCCATTCACCAAAACTGTCTAATTGTTCAACCGTAAACCAACCTGCTTCCTCTATTTCAAAACCGTCAATGGTAATGTCCGTTGTGGTTGCTTGTGCTCGAAAACCTAACATAATTGATGAAGGGAATGGCCAAGGCTGGGACGTCTGGTAAGTCACTTTATTCACCCTGATACCGGCCTCTTCAAAGGCTTCGCGTGCCACTGTCTCTTCTAAACTTTCGGATGGATCAACAAAGCCTGCCAACGTTGACATCATTCGGTTTGGGAATTTTGCATTTCTGCCTAGTAAGCACCGACGTTGATTAGGATTAGAGCTGTCTTCAATAAGCATGATTACGGCGGGATCAGTTCGTGGAAAATTGACGTAACCACAACTGTCATTACTACAATGTTTAGCGTGCCCACCTTGTTTTTGAACGGTAGCTGTACCGCAACGAATACAAAATAAACTATTCCTATTCCAAAAAAGTAACCCTCGAGCATAAGCCAACAAGGCCGCATCATGGGCATTTAATAAGCAGCCGAGCTCTCTTATATTAATAAATTCTGAGTTATCACGATTGACCGTTTCCTGACCTTCGAAACACGCCTCAATATTACTTTCAACTTCAGCTGCAAATAACGGTATAGAACCATTTAACCCTAAGAAAACTACTTTTCCACTATCGTTTGTTAGGGCTTTAATTGACTGACGCAAATGATAGATCGCAACAGGTGCCTGAGCATCATTCCAATGAATTAAGTTTTTATCATTTTGTAATAACAAAATCTGGCAATCGGAGTGGTCCCATTGCTGATCAAGCCATTCAGAGGACTTTCGAAGGTCGCTTGCACGGTCTAGTAACAAGCCTTTATAGTATAGTTGATCGATATTCAATTCGGGTCCCTAAACAATTAGCACAATAGTCGTGCCTTTAGTATGCCAGAGAGACTTACAATTGGATGGGGTTAATTTAAATCTTGTGGGAGAGTTAAGTTTTAGTCAGCCTTAGAAGATGAACGCCGTTAGTGATCAGCCTGCTGCTTATGCGTATCAATTGCCTTTTTTAATAGATTGTATTCATCACACTTGGCTGAACAAATCTGGCTCAAAAAAACAAGCTGTTGCTCGGCTTTTTCCAATTGACCTGTCTCTAAATAAAGCTCACCTAGGTATTCGTTAGCACCACGATGATCTGGTTTCGCTTTTAGCGCCCATTTATAAAATGTTAACGCATCTTCATAATTTTGTGTTTTTCGATAGCTGTAACCTAATAGTGATAATAGGTCAGCATTGTCGGGATCGGCATCCAGTTCGTAATGAAGTTCGTCAATCGCCTCGAGAAACTTCTCTTGTTGAAGCATTTTTTTAATCGGAAGAATATCAAAGTCTGATGAATAACTGCCACTGACCGCAATAGCATGGTTAAATATAACGGCCACTACAAATAGAGACAATAGTGCATTTTTAACGGCTAATTTAATATACATGGGGTCTCATTTTCAATTCAGTGACTAAGAAAGAGATTGATTCATGTTGATAATGAAAGTGATGCGTCAATCGACCTACAACTCAATTATTTTAGCGGCATATCAGTCTAAGGTGGTGTGAACTATGTCGCACATAATAACCTTGAGTTAACGAGTTTAGGATAACGAACGACTACCAATGACCAAATTTAAGAGGATTTAGATCCATTGATTGCATTAGCAAGTTTGAAACACACGACTTTTTAAGATGGGTCATTCGTGTGGTTCATGCTTGAAGACCTACAACTAAGGTTATGCTCAATTCAAATAACACCACTATCCGAGAGTTTCGTTATCGCTTCACTCGACAAACCTAGCAATTCGCCAAATACCTCTTCATTATGTTCACCCAACTTGGGACCCGGCCAACGCGTCGCACCAGGCGTTTTAGTGAGCTTCGGTAATATGGCCGGTATTTTTAACGGTTGGCCGTTAATTTCTACGGTTTCAAACAGTTCTCGAGCGTTAAAGTGTTCATCATTTATCATATCTTCAACATTGTAAATCGGCCCTCCAGGTACTCTGCTTTCATCTAATGCGTTTAAAATTGATTCTGAATCATTTTGTGCACACCAGCTCGATAATGCCAGATCGATCTCAGCTTCATGCTCTACCCGACCCAGATTAGACGCTAGCGTAGGATCGCTCGCCATATCAGGGTATCCTGCAGCGATCATTAACCGTTGAAATATCGAGTCACCATTGCCACCAATGACCACAAATTTACCGTCTAGGCATCGATAGGTATTGGTTGGCACAATGCCAGTCACTGTACTGCCAGATGGCTCCCGAATAACGCCCGCACCGTCATATTCAGGAATCACTGCTTCCATTAAATTAAACATTGACTCATATAATGCAACGTCAACCACCTGGCCACTGCCGCTTTTCTTTTGCTCTAGTAGAGCGATACAAATACCCAATGCAGCATGAATGCCTGAAATAGTATCTCCAATACTGAGATTTGGTCTGACTGGCGCGTGATTTGGATGGCCATTCACGTGACGAAAGCCACTGATACCCTCACAAACAGAGGCAAAGCCTGGTTTGCTAGAGTAGGGCCCTGTCTGGCCATAACCTGAAATTCGCGCATAAACTAGTTTTGGATTTGATTGTTTAAATTCATCTGGTCCTATGCCCCACTTTTCTACGACACCAGGCCTAAAATTTTCAATCACAACGTCAGCACTGTCGATTAAATTTTTGACCAGATCAATGCCTTTAGACGCTTTTAAGTCAATCGTGACTGATTTTTTGTTTCTGGCCAATGAATGCCACCAAAGCGACGTTCCATCTTTGACTTCACGCCAATTTCGGATCGGGTCACCTACCTTAGGGGGTTCTATTTTAATGACTTCTGCACCAAAGTATCCCAGCATGCAGCCCGCAAATGGCCCCGCCAGTAACTGTCCGAGTTCGATCACTCTATAACCGGATAACGGTCCTGATGAATCCATTTAAATCTCTTTTAGGTTAGTTTTTGGATAATAAATAAGCCTTACTTTAACCAGTCTACATTAGCGCAAAACAAGCTCCGAGCATTTTTTCCAGTCTGCCCCAACTGGCACCATTCACACTAACAATAGGTCTTATTATATCCACCATTGTTGCGATATACTGCGCAGCTTTTGTTACTCTTTTCAGCAGGAATTTATAAATCATGCAATCAACGACTAGCTTCGACGAACCCAGCGTTTCACTGAGTGTGCGTGATGTATTTGGCATTGACTCTAACATGCAAGTTAACGCGTTTTCTGACAAGGTCGACTATGTACCCGAGATCGACCCAGCTTATCGCTTTAATCCTGAAGTCACGTTGGCAATTCTAGCTGGCTTTACTCACAATCGTCGGGTAATGCTGCAAGGATTACATGGCACGGGTAAATCAACTCATATCGAGCAGATAGCAGCCCGCCTCAACTGGCAGTGCATGCGCGTTAACCTTGATGGACATATCAGTCGACTCGACTTGGTCGGTAAGGATACCATTGTGATTCGGGACGGTTTACAAATCACTGAATTCCAAGAAGGCATCGTACCTTGGTCTATCCAACGTCCAATGGCGCTAATTTTTGATGAATATGATGCGGGTCGTGCAGACGTTATGTTTGTTATTCAACGCCTGCTTGAGCGCGACGGCAAGTTTGCGCTTATTGATCAAAACCGAGTAATTACCCCTCACCCATTATTTCGCTTATTTGCTACTGCTAATACTGTTGGCCTGGGCAATTCGACTGGTTTATATCATGGTACGCAATTACTCAACCATGGCCAAATCGATCGCTGGAATATTGTTGCGACACTCAATTACTTACCTGAAAAAGAAGAGATGGCCATTGTGCAGTCTCGGGTACCTCTGTTTCAAGATGCTAAATTGCTTCAGTCTATGGTGGCAATGGCAACTCTCACTCGAGAGGGCTTTGTGGTTGGAGACTTATCGACATTAATGTCACCCCGTACGGTTATTTCATGGGCCGAAAATAGCCTTATTTTTAATGATCATATACTCGCATTTCGCTTGTCTTTTTTGAACAAGTGCGAAGAAGATGAGCACCCCATTGTGGCTGAATATTTCCAGCGCTGTTTCAATCAAGAACTCGATGCGTCGTATCTACATCTGCATGAAAGCAGCGTCGTATAAATGCACTTTTTCTGTAATTGTGGCATTAGCTCAGTGGGTGAATCCACCTATACTTCCAGTACACTCGTGTTCTCTAATCGGTGCTTTTTACAACTCACGAAAAGATCAATATTTCTAGAGTCGTCGGGACGAATCCATGCGATTTAATCATCGGCAGCAGCAACATGTAGAAGAGCTTTGTGGCGCGTCAATACGAGCCCTGACCGGCTTGCCAGGTTTGTACCATCGAGGTAGAACTCTTTTTCTTGATGGTAAAAAAGTCAACACTAATGCGCCTCACCTGCAAACCGATGTTCTCGAACAAGATTTTCGCTCGCATCGTGGCATCTCTGATGGTATTGCTTTGCGGCTGCAGCATAGTGACGAAAAACTACATCAATCACTCTGCCCGCCATCGCCAATTGCACGGTTGATATTCGACATGCTTGAACAATTGCGCGTCGAATCCCAAGTCACTGACCAACATCCTGGCATGAAGCAAAACCTACTGTATCGTTTCCAACAATGGAGTCTTAAATTTCATTATGAAGACCATACTGAAACTCAATTAGGCCTTCTTATTTTCACTATTGCACAAGCAAGCTGGTCCCGTTTAACTGGCCTGCCTACTTTAGAAGAAATAGACGACGTGATCGAGTCAACTCGGGCTAACCTCTCGCCACTCATTGGCAGTGACTTACTTGGATTGCGTAAAAATCGAGATAAACAATCCGCTTATGCGGTGCATGCATTGTCAATTGCAAAGCTAGTTGATGAATCACTACAGGTCGGTGATAAGGAACGGGCGTTGAATCTCGCCGAACAAGAAGACACAGAAAAAGCACTTAATCGAATTGCTCTGTCTAGCGATTTTTCAGATGAAGCCGAAGATGCCAACATCGCTTCCATTATTACTGGCACCAGTAAAGTTTTATCGGACAACCCCACTGGCTATCGCGTATTCACCGAAGCATACGATCAAGAATACAAAGCAGCTTCGAAAGTTCGTGATGTCGAAATCATTGAGTTTCGAGACCAATTGGACCTTATGATAAAGGCTCAGGGTATCAACATCCCTAGGCTGGCTCGGCAGATTTCGGATCTGTTGGCTCAACCGGGTCGTGATGGTTGGCAATTTGGTGAAGAAGATGGCGTTATAGATGGACGACGTTTATCTCAGGTCATTTCATCACCCTCCGAAAGACGGATTTTCCGAAAAGACCGCTATCGATTTAAAAACGATTGCCTTGTTTCCTTTTTAATCGACTGTTCTGGATCGATGAAACAATATATCGAATCAATTGCAATGATGGTTGATATATTTGGAAGAGCACTCGACCAAGCTGATATTTCAAGCGAGATACTCGGTTTCACTACCGCCAAATGGAATGGTGGTCGCGCTTTAAAAGACTGGATAGCACAAGGCAGACCAGAAAACCCAGGACGTTTAGCCGAACGAAGTCATTTAATATTCAAAAATGCCGATACCGGTTGGCGTAAATCACGGCGTGATATTGCAGCCCTCTTAAAATCGCCATATTTTCGTGAGGGTGTCGATGGTGAGGCGGTTAACTGGGCCTGCCAACGCATGCGTAAACATGGCGAACAGCGTAAAATATTGATTGTTATTTCAGACGGTAGTCCAATGGATGCAGCGACCCATCAAGCTAACGATGAGTATTATCTTGATCATCATTTAAAGCAGACCGTTGAACGAAATGAAGCTGAATCTGATGTTGAAATCTATGGGTTAGGCGTCGGATTAAGCTTAACACCCTACTATCGTCACAGCCTCGCAATCGACTTAAGTGAGTCGCTCAGTAATACTGTATTTCAGCAAATATTACAGATGATAGCGCATGCTAAAAGGCGCTAACCCAAAAGTTTTTGCTCTTGATTATAGAGAAATAAATTGGTCATAATCCAACAATAGCTAGCTTGGCTACTTTACTTTCAATCAACACCGTTTTACTTCGCCTAAACTTCTCCCCAGAGTTCTCCTTTTGGAGGACAATGATAAAAATAAAAATTCCTTGAATCGATAGCTTCTGATTTATTCTTTCAGTAGCGTCTCAACAAAAAAATAGCTTCTAACGCATTACAACCAACAATTATGAATAACCTAATTAGGCTATTCAAGCTTTGAGTTAACGGAACTGCAGTCCATCAGATTTCAATCTCCAAGTTCATATGGAACTTGCTGAAAAACCTTAAAACAACTTTAGATGTGTAACGATGTGATGCACTCATTTGCGCTATAGACCCATCAACTGCTCCCCGTTACTCATAAAAAGTTAAACAACAGCGCTCTGTAAACCAATTGGCTTAAAATTTGTTAACAACCTTTTATCTGTAGATAGTTACCGATTGTCAAGAAAAGTAGTTTAAATCTCACAAAAAAAAAATCCTTCGCCTACATTAATTCTTATTCAGTAATGTCATTGTATCGTCTTTAAAGTGCGTTTCTAAAATTTCTCGTTCAGAAGCTTAATTCAGAATTAATTGATTAGAATGGCTAATCTTTAAAAAGAAAAATACGTTTCCAGGATTAAAAAACAAACCTATGACTTTTTATAAGAAAAAACTTTTGTTAGTTTTTGGGCTTTTACTCACACTAACAGCCTGCAGCGGTAATTACGATAAAACGACAAAAGAAATCAACAATATAACGCCATTAGTATTTGAAGCATCGTTAGACAATAACAAGGCTATTATTGCCTCGTTTAACGAAGATATTTTTACTGCAACTGTTGGCAAGAATAGCTTTGCTCATTCTAAAAAAACCAACCTAGATGGCATAGCTACATTTGATAGCTTTACGAATATCACGATAGTTAGGCCTTACAGTGGATTAGAAACTGTTATAAATCATATTTTTACTTTGAAATCGACCATTACAAATTTCACTCGTAATTTACTTGGATGGCATTCTAACGGGTCGCCTGATACTCCACAGGATCCTTGGAGTGACCCAGCCATTATCCAAATTGACAATGTCATTGGACATGATGTAGAAGCGCCTCAAATTGCATTTGATAACAATGGAAATGCTATCATGGTGTGGCATCAAACTGATAACTCAGTCTTTAGTATTTGGGCAAACCGATATGACTCATCAACTAGATCATGGGATATTGCGGCAGTTATTGAGACAGACAATACAGGTCATGCTTATAACCCCAAGATTGCGTTTGATACTATCGGTAATGTAATTGCTGTGTGGTGGCAGCATGATGGATCAGTTCAAAGCATATGGGCAAACCAATATGATGCAAAAACTAAATTATGGGCAACGGCAGCAGTGATTCAGAACGACGATACTGGCGATGCCTATAATCCCGAAATTTCCATCGATGCCAGTGGAAATGCCGTAGTAGTGTGGCGCCAATTTGACGGCAAGGTTAATAGCATATGGGCCAATCATTTTGACGCAAAAACTAGGATGTGGGGTACCAAAGCAGAGCTTAAAAAAGATAATTATGAAGATGCCTACGGTCCTCAAATCGCAGTTGATGCTAATGGTAATGCAGTAGCTTTGTGGAATCAGTCGAACGGTACAGTGAGTAGCATTTGGGCCAATCAATATGACGCCACAGCTCAATTATGGGGCACCGCAACAGTCATTGAGAATGAATCGTTAGTCAGTGCGTATAACCCACAGATTGCCTTTGATGCTAGTGGTAATGCAATCGCATCGTGGAATCAGTCCAATGGAAAAATTAAAAGCAGATGGACTAACCACTATGACGAAAGAACGAGCTCTTGGAGTATTGCATCAGCAGTAGAGAGCGATGTTTTTATTACAGAAAATGCCCAAATCCGAGTCAATGCTAATAGCCGTGACATTACAGTGTGGACATTGGATGTCAGCAGTATCTCTAACCAATAGTTGCCCACCTCTTAGAATAAACTTTATTCTTTATTTATTACTAAAAGGGCCTATTTGGATTTCTTCCTTGTAGTCAATCCGTCAACACTTTTAGTCCGATACCTTGTGTCTTAATGCGACAACCCCGATAATATCCACCGATTAAACAGCCCACCACTGCCAATATAAATCAACATTTGAGTCACTTCCCCAAACCAATCAATCCTGATAATATTTAAGGGTCGCTCAGCCTTATTAGGCTAAGACTATTAATCAGTTTTTTAGGGTCGGCTAAATTAGCCTCGGTTTTTCTGCAAAAAAGAACTGGAATGGCCACTTTAATTGTGCAAAATTTTTGACAATGTTGATGACCTGAGTAATTAAGTATTACCCGTTGGGTTAGATTCAGCTTGAATTTAAAATCATTACTCGGAGGTGAAGATTATGAAATGCGGTTTTATCGGCTTGGGTATTTTGGGCTCAAAACTATGTAAGAATCTACTCAACGCAGGCGTTAATCTGATCGTCTATGATCTTGATGAAAAGGCCATTTTGGCAGCTGTTGAACTTGGTGCAACTTCTGGTGGTTCGGTCGCTGATGTTTGCTCTGGGATCGATGTGCTGTTTACTTGTTTACCCTCACCTGCTGCTTCTGCACAGGTAATGGAAAGCGATGGGGGAGCACTATCGGCCCTGCCACTAGGTGCGACCTGGATCGAGATCAGTACAACCGAAGTCGATGAAATAAAACGATTAGCAGCCGTTGCCAATGCCAAAGGCATTAATGTTTTAGAGTGCCCCGCCACTGGCGGAGTCCACCGGGCTGCCCGTGGCGAAATGACATTGTTGGTTGGAGGTGACGAAGCAGTATTCGAAACACAGCGCTCGTTGCTTGAAAAAATGAGTGGACAAATAATATTTATGGGAGAGATTGGTAATGCGTCACTCATAAAAGTCATCACTAATCTACTCTGTCTGGTGGATCTGGTAGCGTCGGGTGAAGCCCTAATGCTCGCCAAACGTGGGGGATTGGATTTAGGGAAGTGTTACCAAGCGATCACAGCGAGCTCGGGAAACAGTCGTGAATTTGAGGACTGGGCTCCAGTTATATTGAATGGAACTTTCAACACGGGTTTTACCACCAACCTCGGCTTAAAGGATCTAGGTTTTGTTACTGACCTTGGACACAAGCTAAATGTACCGCTAAAGCTCACAGGGCTGGTAGAACAGATGTTCATAGAATCTCGTTCCAAATACGGCGGCGACGCTTGGACACCGCACGTAATTAAAATCATGGAGGACGAGACTGGAGTAGAGCTGCGAGCCCCAGGATTTCCTGATGTTATCCAGCCTGAATAAACTATCTCAAGTTGTGATACTTTCTGATGTCGGTGATTCACCACGCTTTCGTTTACCGACCAAATTGGTGAGCCAATCAGGGTCCATTTCTGGCACAGATGAGAGTAAAAGTTCAGTGTAAGGTGCGTGGGGTGGTGTCAGTATGTCTACTTTACTGCCCTGTTCAACTACCTTGCCTTGGTACATAACAACAATTTCATCAGCAATCGATTTAACTGTCGCCAGATCGTGAGTAATAAACAGATACGACACACCCAGCTCTTTTTGCAGATTGAGCAATAAATCAAGAATACCCTTGGCGACCAACTGATCAAGTGCCGAAGTTACTTCATCACAAATAATCAATTCAGGTTCAGCAGCGAGCGCACGCGCTATACAAATCCGCTGTTTTTCGCCACCCGACAGTTGCCCTGGGTAGCGTTCGGCAAACTCTTCGGGAATTTCGATCAGGCGCAACAACTCCAGTACTCTTTCATCCTTCTGCTTACCTGTCAAACCCAGATAAAACTGGAGTGGACGTCCAATAATTTTTTTAATCTTATGGCGTGGATTCATCGCGATATCAGCAATTTGGTAAATCATCTGGATCGATTGTAAGTCTTTTTTTGAGCGCATACTCAGGGCTGGATTTAACTCAGTTCCATTAAATATAATTTTGCCATGGCTGGGTGGTAACAGACCCGTAATGACACGCGCCAGTGTACTCTTGCCACTGCCAGACTCACCCACCACTGCGACCGTCTTACCCTTCACTATATTGACATTGATATCTTCCAACACGTTCTTTTTTGGACCAGCATAGCTAGCCGTGATGTTTTCTATCGATAACTGGACATTATCTTCATCATGGCCCTTACGGGTTTCACGTAACGCCCGAACATTGAGTAACCTTCGGGTGTATTCATGCTGAGGATTAGTCAACATAGAACGCGCATCACCCTCTTCGATTAAATCGCCATAGCGCAATACCATAATTCGATCAGCCATCTGCGCCACTACGGCAAGATCATGAGTAATGTAAATAGCCGCAACATTGCGAGCCTTCACTGCCTCTCTGATCGCACCCAACACTTCAATCTGGGTGGTCACGTCCAGTGCCGTCGTGGGCTCGTCAAAAACAATAATATCGGGGTCACAGCCTAATGCCATTGCTGTCATCGCTCGCTGTAATTGGCCACCCGACACTTGGTGCGGATAACGTTCGCCAATGAGTTCTGGATCAGGCAGCTCGAGCTGGCGAAACAATTCAACGCTTCGCTCACGAGCCTCAGCCATTGTCATTTTACCATGCTGCACTGCAGACTCGGCAAACTGTTCGAACAAAGTATGCGCTGGATTAAACGAAGCCGCGGCACTTTGCGCCACATAAGTCACTCTGTCTCCCCTAATTTCACGTAATTGGGGCTCTTTCATTTGAGTTAAATCAACCCCATCGAGCTTAATCGAACCAGACACAATACGGCAGCCAGGTTTAGTGTATCCTAATGCAGTGAGTCCAAAGGTCGACTTGCCAGCACCCGATTCACCAATCAAACCAATAATTTCACCACGTTCTAGCGTCATTGACAGACTGTTTACGATCGGTTTCCAAACGCCATCAATGTCGGCTTCAATCAATAGGTCGGAAACTTCAAGTAATTTTTGGCTCATATTTAGTACCTATTGATCATCACGCAAACCGCTGGCTTTTTGCACAGCAGTGTCAACCACAAGATTAATACCAATCGTCAAAAGTGCAATGCATGCGGCAGGCACCAATGGATGCAGGTAACCCCAAGCAATACCGTCAGCATTGCCCCGCACCATAGCACCCCAATCAGCAAGTGGTGGTTGTAGGCCAAGGCCTAGAAAGCTGAGGCCACTGATTAGCAGAAAAACAAAACAAAAGCGTAATCCAAACTCTGCGGCCAACGGCGTCATTGCATTGGGTAAAATTTCTTCCCGCATGATCCACCACAGTCCCTCGCCGCGCAAACGTGCAGCTTCAACGTAATCCATCACTTCAATATCCATTGCTACTGCACGTGCAATTCGAAAAACGGGCATAGCGTAAGTAATTGCAATTACTGTGATCAACCATGGGATTGCAGTGCCAGTTGCAGAAAGCACAATAAGCGCAAAGATTAAAGTCGGTATAGAAATAATCATATCGACAAACCGGCTTAACACTTGGTCTACCCAACCCCGCATGGTTGCGGCAAGAAAGCCCAACAAAGCACCCAAACCAAAAGCACAGCCAGTGGTCAATAGTGCCAATCCAATCATGTTGCGTGCGCCATAAATTAGCATCGATAACATATCACGCCCAATTTGGTCTGTACCAAAGACAAACTCTCCAAACAGTGGTTCCCAGACATCACCTACGATTTGGCTCTGGCCATAAGGGGCTATCCAGGGTGCAAAAAGAGCACATATGGCAAAAAATATGACAATAACATACCCAAGGCGTGCACCCCAGTTTAGACTCCAAAAGAGTTTCAGTAATCCCATTCAATTCGCCTTAATTGCGGTGCCGCAGTCGCGGGTTTGAAAGCATTGATAGAATATCAGCCAACAAATTTAAAATGACATAAACCGAGGCAAATACCATCGCGGTAGCCTGCACTACTGGCATATCTCGAAGAAAAACAGCATCAATCATTAGCGCACCTAATCCTGGATAAACAAACACCACCTCAACGATAACCACACCAACCACCAGCCAAGCTAAATTGAGCATGACAACCTGTATAATTGGCGACAGCGCATTGGGCAGAGCATGCTTGATTATAATCCGGCTTGGCCTGATACCTTTCAGTTTTGCCATTTCGATATAGGGACTGGCTAATAGGCTAACAATCGCTGCACGTGTCATTCGCATCATATGAGCGCTAACTGCAACAGTGAGTGTTAATACAGGTAACGCCGAGATGTAAATTCGATCCCACAAGTCCATCGATTGGTCAAGATTAGAGATCGCTGGTAATACTCCTAGCCAAACCGCAAATATAGCCATTAAGATATAAGCGATAAAAAAGTCAGGGACTGAAATACCACTTAAGGTAACAATTGAAATAGCTCGATCAAAGAAAGAATTTCGATACAAAGCGGCTATTACACCTAAGGTCAACGCCAGTGGTACTGCAACTAATGCAGCAAGGCCAGCAAGAAAGAAGGTGTTACCAATGCGGTTGCCAATTAAGCTGGCAATGCTACGATGATTGGTTAACGCATTGCCCAAGTCACCCTGCATAAAATTCCATAGCCAGGTCAAATAGCGCTCGTGCATTGGCAAGTTGAGATTGAGCTGTGAATGGCATGCCGCGACTTTTGCAGCTGAAGCCATCTGCCCCATCATTGCCGTACAAACATCGCCTGAAAGTGCCTCGACGCCAAGTGTGATAAGGAGGGAAATAGCCACTAAAGTGAGGATACCCAGAACTAAACGCTTGAGTAACATGTAAAACAATGAATTATTCATATTAGGTAGGTTCAAAACTCACTCAGTAAAAATGGCGAGGGCAAAAACCCTCGCCATATTTTATTGCCAGTATTCAGCAACTTCCAGCGTAAAGCTGATCGTTTACGTGAACCACCAACGCTCGATGCTGCGTCCACCATCAAGCTCACGGTTACCTGCTAGCTTCGCTGATCTCCCAAGCTTATCCGATGCTGCATCAACATTGTTGGCAAAACAGGGAATAACAGAACCCCCATCTTGATTTACAATGGTTTGCATCTCTACGTATATTTCACTACGCTTAGCTTCATCCAATTCAGCGCGACCCTGAATCAGTAATTGCTCAAAGCGTGGGTTATTCCAATGAGATTCAGTCCAGTTACCCCCAGCCTTATAACCAATAGTAAACATCATGTCAGCTGTTGGACGTCCACTCCAGTAAGAAGCACTCCAAGGCACCTTCATCCAAACATTATTCCAATAACCATCAGCAGACACACGATTGACTTTGATGTTTATTCCAGCGGGTCTCACCTGCTCTGCATAGAGCTGAGTGGCATCAACTGCCCCACCAAAAGCAGCATCAGATGCAGCGATCTCAATATCAAGATTAGAAAGACCAGCCTGCTTCAAGTGCCACTTTGCTTTTTCAATATCATATTGGCGCTGAGGTAACTCGCTGGCATGATAGTTTTGCGAAGATGCTATCGGATGATCATTACCAACTGTTCCATAGCCACGTAAAACTGTTTTTACAAACGCTTCACGATCAATTCCAAGCTTCAGTGCCATGCGCACATGCTTGTTGTCGAATGGCCCCTGGCGCATATCCATCGGGTAGGTATAGTGCTTAGTACCCGATGTCTGCAGTACGCTCACACCAGGTTTCTTTTCAAGCATGCTAGCAGTCTTAAGATCACAACGAGCAATTGCATCAACTTGACCTGTAACCATTGCATTCATGCGGGCCGCAGCATCGTTAATTGCGGTGACTTTTACTTCGTCAAAATTACCACGCCCCTCTTTGAAATAGTTTGGATTGCGTATTAGGTGTGCACGTACGCCTGGTTCGAAACTTTTCAAAACGTATGCACCGGTTCCATCTGCAGATTCCCAGTCGACTTTGCCAGATTTGTCGGCCGAACCGATCAATATATGATAGTCACTTAGTAAGTAAGGGAAATCTGCATTACCCCCATCAAGTTCAAAGATAACTGTGTTTTTACCATCTTTACGGATTTTACCCATCGACTCAGCAACGCTTTTGGCATCAGAAACTGATTTTTCACCACGATGGTGCTCAATAGAGGCGATAACATCATCTGCATCAAGCGTCTTACCACTGTGGAATTCAATGCCTTGGCGTAATTTTACAACCCAAGTTTTAGCATCAGGAGAGGCTTCAACGCTTTCGGCTAGTTCTGGCATCCACTCTCCAGAGGGACCTATTTCCACCAAATTATTCCGCGCTGCGCCTTGGTTTATGTTGGTCATAAAGGTGTCGCCATTATCGGCGGGATCATACTTATCACCTGTATTCGCACCACCTAAGCCAACGCGGTAAGTACCACCTCGCTTGGGCGTTGCATGAGCGGCTTGCGAATAAAGCGCCGGTGCTACTGCGGCAAGGCCCATTGCGGACGCAGCCTTAATGAATTCACGCCGATCCAGGCCACCATTGGTCACCCGCTTCTGCAGTTTTTTGATATCATAATCTGACATTTGACACTCCTCGAAATTAAAACGTTTTAATTATTATAATTTATATATTGAATTTGCGTTCCGATTAAAATTGTCACGCTTTACCGTTAATGCCACTTTTGAGATTTAAACCAACTTATGAAGTAAAAGATTAAAAAGTTATAACGATAGTTAATTTTTACCAGAAGCTCAGATTATAATCAAGCACAAAACGCTTATTAATCAATATCAATCTGCGATAGCTGCTATAGCTGTCTGCGACACCTGATTCTATATCTAACCTATTTCTAAACAGCAAATAATTTATTTTATCTAAAGCTATGGAAAAGGGGTCTATGCATCAACAAAGAAAACATAGGAATAACCTTTAGAATCATGCCGTAAACTAAAGTGCATACTATTAATACAGGGCATATTATTATTAGCAAAGCCTAGTTAATTGACAAAAATATAAGATAAAAAATTATCCAATTCACTTCAACCAGCCTAATAAAATAAACAGATTCATGAGCTGGGTCCTCTCAAACTTGTCTTTGCTATTCAAATTCTTAAATATGGAGTAGATGATTGGTAGGCAAAGGCAAGTTTATGGGGTGAACGAAATTGAAGTCACTATTAAGTACTGTCTGGCATTACCTTAAATATTAATTTTAACTATCGTCTGTAACGTTTTTTTAGGCGAAGCGTTAAAAGCAATTAAGTTACCTGTTAACCAAGCTAATATAAATATTATTCTTCATCAGGAGCGGATTACACCCGATGGCACGACCACCATTGGTAACACAGTAAGCAGTATTTTAATGGCTATGCATAACAGAGAAACTCAAACTGTTACAGCCAACTTACCGCAATACTTTCAACCTAAAAAAGGAATCGTAACCAATTTTTATAACAGTTTTGACTCAGGCCATTGAGCAATAGTAACACCACAAGCTACGATGGCTGCACCCATGGCTTGCATCCAGTCCCAAGAATGGTTAAACATTATGACCAATACAACCATGACGTAAAAAGGCACCGCATTCATGTGAAACGAGGCCAAAAGGATACCTAGATTTCCCGCAGCCTTAATCCAAAGTAACTGTGCAAATGCGAGTGATATGAGAGAAAAAATAAGTATCATTGATAGGTTGTTACTATCTAATATGCCAATTGTAGCTTCTTCAAATTCAAGGCCTAATGCAACTAAATAAACGATCGAAGTAACCACAGCTGCGCCTGAAAGTGTTAATGTTGTTTGTCCGATTGGTGACATGTCTATAAATTGTCGGGTTGTCGCTCGTGTCCCCCAAGCAAACAAAAAAACTGCCGTTAAACAAATTAAAGCCCCAAAGCCAAAATTGCTGTTTTCAAGATTAGTTCCTGTCGCCAAGTAACCGCCCACTAGAGCAAGCACTATTCCGATGATTAACTTTAACTTTAACTGTCTTCCATCGAAGATAACCTCTAATGCTGCACCTGCAATTGGCATCATTGCCGCTGAGATAGCGGGCGTCACAGGGTCGGATAATTTTTGTCCAACTAGAAGGAGTATAGAACCAATGCCAAAACCAATGCCACCGACCCATGCTCCTTTCAGCCATCGTGCGTTATAAATAGACATCCAACCATCGGCGGCTAACCAAAAAATTAACAACACACCAACAGCCAATGACTGGCGTAGGGCATTCAATGACAATGAACCCCAACTTTGTAACAAGACATCAGCAACGGGAAAACCTATCCCCCACATTGCCATCGCACCAAAGCAAGCAAAGTTAGCCACGATTGGATTCGGCTGAAATGACTTTTTAGGTAATAATATGCCGGACATAATAAACTCAGTTTAATGTTAATTCAGCTGAATAAATAACCATTAAAAACTCTGACCCATATAAAAATTAATTGTAGTCCGAGCAACAGTTTTTTGTAATTAAAATTTAATAATT
>OJEJ01000128.1_pt1 | contig 42617 bp, 37 predicted proteins | sample 1593271 | NCBI WGS metagenome assembly OJEJ01 (sample SAMN05416877, study PRJEB24817) | seawater metagenome | isolation source: Sea water | place: Canada:Atlantic | collected 2013-11
CGAGATAGCGTAGCGTCTCGTGGGCTCGGAGATGTGTATAAGAGACAGGTAATCATCGTTGCTGTGTTGGTAAAGTTGACTTCAAAAGGCCCCGTTCTGTATTGGTCAGATCGCGTAGGCAAGAATAATGCTATTTTTAAAATGCCAAAATTTCGAAGTATGAAAGTTGATACACCGGTAGTGGCAACTCATTTACTGGCTGATCCTAAAAGTGTTTTGACGCCTATTGGTGATTTTTTACGCAAATCCAGTTTGGATGAATTGCCGCAATTATGGTGTATTTTGAAAGGCGACATGAGTTTTGTTGGGCCTCGTCCTGCATTATTTAATCAAGATGATTTGATTGCTCTGCGAACACAAAAAGGTGTTCATGACTTAGTGCCTGGTTTAACTGGCTGGGCTCAAATTAATGGACGTGATGAATTACCTATTCCTCAGAAAGTAGCTTTGGATGTTGAGTATCTACATCATCAGTCTTTTTCGTTGGATATTAAAATTATTTGGCTGACGTTTATTAAGGTAATCAAAAAAGACGGGGTCTCCCATTAATGGACTTAGCCTCTATTTATATCCGTGATGAGTATGAAGTAATCCTCTTAAATTAATACCAGTTTGATCGAATATCCCCGAAACGTTTCTTTTCAGAAAATAGCTGTTTGACTTTATATTTCAGTGAGTCCACCTAATGCACAATATTTTTAAAGGCATCCTTGCGATTGTTCCTCCTAATTATGATAAAATATATTTATCTTTAATCCATAGGGTTAATGCTATGGTATTCAATAGCGTTATAATTTGATATTTTAAATATAGTGGTAAAAATTAAAGTGTGTCCGCAAAAATGGCAAAAATAATAATAAGCTGGTTCCTGAATTTACAGCGGCCCATAAAACGGTTGCTGCTCGTACTAGTCGATTTTGTCGTCATTCCTTTTATGTTGTGGCTATCTTTTTGTATTAGGTTAGATGTTATTTACTGGCCTCATTTGCATCAGCTATGGATTTTTCCAGCGACATCTTTGATTGCAATCCCAATCTTTATTCGCTTTGGCCTTTATCATGCTATTTTGCGATTCATAGGTTTTAACGCCATGTGGGCTGTTGTCAAGGCTGTACTTTTGTATGGCTTTATATGGTCACTGCTGGTGTTTATGACTCACGTTGATGATGTGCCACACTCCATTTATATTTTAAACGCGCTGCTGGCAGTTTTATCCATTGGTGGCTGTCGGTTGATCGGTCGTTGGATTTTTAGCGGATATCTCCCAGTTAAACCTTCCATTGATTCAAATATAGCTAAGAATGTGCTTATTTACGGCGCTGGAGATGCTGGTAGACAGCTCGCCCAGGCTCTCGTCCTTAGCCGCGAATTAAAGCCAATCGCTTTCATCGATGATGAAAATGCACTTCATGGTATGAATGTGCATGGTTTAAGGGTTTATCCATTTTCCGGCTTAGCTCAATTGATCGTGTCTAAGCAAGTTTCTGAAGTGTTATTGGCTTTGCCTAGTGTCACTAGAAATCGTCGAAATCAAATTATTAGCCTGTTGGAACCTTTTGCAGTGCATGTGCGCAGCATCCCTGGAGTCGCTCACTTGGCTCAAGGTAAGATTAATGCTGACGATATTCAGGAAATTGATATTGCCGGCTTGCTTGGGCGTGGATTGGTCGAACCTAATATAGAATTGTTGAATGCTAATATCAAACAAAAAACGGTGTTGGTGACCGGTGCTGGTGGATCAATAGGTTCTGAGCTTTGTCGCCAAATAGTGGCGCTTGAGCCCTGCCGGTTGATTTTGTTTGAATGGGGTGAATTTCAACTGTATGCCATTGAAAGGGAGTTGCGGAAGGCAGGAGTTGATTGCGACATTCATCCTATTTTGGGATCGGTTGTCGATAAAAAGCGACTCGTAGACGTGTGCCAGACATTTGGCGTGCAAACTATCTATCATGCGGCGGCGTATAAACATGTACCGCTGGTTGAAAGCAACCCAGGTGAGGCAGTACGCAATAATATAATGGGTACCTTAAACGCGGCTATGGCTGCAATTGATGCGAAGGTGGAGACATTTGTATTGATTTCAACTGATAAGGCAGTGCGACCTACCAATACCATGGGGGCGACCAAGCGCTTTGCGGAGCTTATCTTGCAGGCATTGAATGACGATAAAATTTCAGTTAATACGCGTTTTACGATGGTTCGGTTTGGTAATGTGCTGGGTTCATCGGGATCAGTAGTGCCCTTGTTTCGAGAGCAAATTGCCCAGGGTGGCCCAGTGACTGTTACGGATAAAAATATTATTCGCTATTTTATGACAATTCCCGAGGCAGCGGAATTGGTAATACAGGCGGGTGCAATGGGACTAGGCGGTGACGTGTTTGTGTTAGACATGGGCGACCCGGTGCATATTGTCGATCTAGCCAAGAAAATGATACGGCTGAGCGGTTATAGGGTTAAGGACGAAGATTCCCCCGGTGGTGATATCGAGATAGTGTATACCGGGTTAAGGCCGGGTGAAAAACTGTACGAGGAATTATTGATTGGCGATAACGTTCAAGCTACTGCACATGATAAAATTATGAGAGCCCAAGAGAATGTGATTGCCTGGCGTGATTTGCAGCAGTTGATCATGCAATTGGAGACTGCTTGCGATCAGGGTGATTTTCAATTAATGAGAGATGTTTTCGTTACGGCAGTATCAGGTTACAGCCCCCAATGTGATGTGGTAGATGAATTAACGCTGGTGCACGCTGAAAAGTCTAAACCCTTAAATGTCGTAAATATCGTATGATTAATCACTTACTTCAGGGTGTGCTTTTGGGTAGTACTTTGTCTACTCAAACTAGGTCTTGTTGTGAGTGTCAGATATGAGACGTGCGCTAAAACTCGGTGGTTTTTTTTATCTATTGCTGGTTTACCTTACTTATTTTTTATATTCAACGGGTGCATCGGCAGACGCTTTTAAGCATGCTGTTCAGCAAAAAAGCATTGAACAACTTGATCAGTATATTGATTATAAAGCAGTACAATCGAGTATTAAACAGCAGTTAAAGATTAAAATACTGAGTGAGGCATCCGTTTACCAAAGCAAAGGTGAAAATGAAAAGCCGGTAAGTTTTTTGGAAATGACACTAGCGATTAAAATAATAGAAGACTATATCGATTCTTATATCACCAGAGAAGGGTCTTCTAAGCTATTCCAGTGGTTGGCTAAAGATAACCATGAAAATAGCAAGATATCAAAAGCCAAAAAATATCTGACGCAGCTGCAGTCAGATCAATTCATCAACTTTAGGCACTGGCATTTTACGTCATTCAATTCCATCGAGACGATGAGTTATGATCAAGACGGGCGTGAATATAAACTTGTGTTTACCTTTGACGGCCTAAGATGGGTAATAACCGATGTTATTCTTAATTTACAGGACATCGATAGTAAGAAAATAGTTTCCTTTATTGAGCAGTTTAGAGGGTCTTAGTTTTCTAATTTGGGCCGAATGCAGTTAATTAATGGTATCATTATGATGAAGCCCCAAGTTGTAATAAGTGTTTGAAAGTCTGGAACAAATCACCAGTACAGTGTATCTTGCGATTCTTTTTGTAATCAAGGTGTGATATGAGCGGAAAAGTCTTTATCAAAACTCACGGTTGCCAGATGAACGAGTACGACTCGTCTCAAATGCTGGGTGTACTTGAACGAGATTGTCAGCTTTCTGCTACTGATAACGAGGGTGATGCGGAAGTATTGTTGCTTAACACCTGCTCTATTCGAGAAAAAGCTCAGGAAAAAGTTTTTTCTCAATTGGGTCGCTGGCGGAAGTTGAAAGATAAAAATCCAAATATCGTGATTGGTGTTGGTGGTTGTGTCGCCAGTCAGGAAGGGGACGCTATTAGGACTAGAGCTCCATTCGTTGACTTGGTTTTTGGCCCGCAAACATTACATCGACTCCCCGCAATGCTGGCTGAATCTCGTTCTTCTGGTAAAGCTCAAGTTGACGTCAGTTTTCCAGAAATTGAAAAATTTGACTATCTGCCCGCACCCAAATCAGATGGCGTGAAGGCCTTTGTATCTATTATGGAGGGTTGTAGTAAATACTGTAGTTTTTGTGTGGTGCCTTATACCCGAGGAGAAGAAATTAGTCGACCGCTTGACGGTGTTCTCGAAGAAATTATGGCTTTAGCTGTTCAAGGCGTTAGAGAAGTGAATTTATTGGGTCAGAACGTCAATGCCTATCATGGTTTAATGGATGATGGTGACTTCTGTGATTTAGCACTTTTAATCCATTATGTTGCCGCTATCGAGGGCATCGAGCGAATTCGTTTTACAACCTCACATCCGGTTGAATTCTCAGATAGCTTGATTGAAGCGTACGCAACGGTCCCTGAGCTGGTGAGTCACCTGCATTTACCGATTCAGAGTGGATCTGACCGTGTGTTAATGATGATGAAAAGAGGCCACACCGCGATAGAATATAAACATAAAATTCGCAAGTTACGTGAAATTCGTCCCGAATTAAGTTTGTCATCTGACTTTATTATTGGCTTTCCCGGTGAAACTGAAGCCGATTTTCAGGCGACAATGAAATTAATTGATGACGTAGGATTTGATACTTCGTTTAGCTTTATTTATAGTCAAAGACCCGGTACCCCTGCCGCTTTTCTTCCAGACGATATTACAATGGACATAAAGAAAACGCGGTTAAAAGCATTGCAGGATAGAATATTAATGCAGGCAAGTCAGATATCGAGAAAGATGGTTGGAACGCGGCAAAGAATATTGGTAGAGGGTACTTCTCGTAAAAGTGAGGAAGAGATGAAGGGGCGAACTGAAAATAATCGAGTAGTAAACTTCGCAGGTGCTGAAGTCAAATCAGGCCAATTTATCGATGTCACTATAACGGAGGCACTCAACAATTCACTACGTGGAGAAATTGTAGCTTTATGAGCCAGGAAAACAGTACAAAAAATTTGCAGCCAATAGATGCGCAATATATTAATAGTTATGAACAGCAGGATGAAATCAGTTTGATAGATCTGTGGATTACATTGCTCAAGTTTAAAAAAGTGTACTTATGGGCATTCATTTTTTCAATAATGGTGGGGATATCTGCAGTAACTTTGCTTAGTACGCCAAAATATACTTTGACTACTACGTTAAAAATAGCGGACTATAATCTTGCTCCAATTGAATCCCCCGAGTTGGTTATAAGCAGAATTAACTTTGTGATTCTCCCTGAGATGGCAAGAGCTGGGTTAAAGGCTAACCGTCGGGCAAGCTTTGAGGCTGATTTTTTAAATCCTAGAGGGACAAACCTGATTTTAATCGAGAGTAAAGTACTTGAAAATCAAGTTGACGTATATAGTGATTTTCACTCCAGACTTAGTGCTAGAATTATTAATGCGCATCAGGACCTTTTGTTAAAACTCAATTCGAATTTACGAAAAGCAATAGTATTAGAAGAGAAATTTAGCCTTAAACCTTTTGCTTTTGACGCATATATAAAGAAATTTCATCCTGATGTAACGACTAGTATTAACCAACTGAACAATACAATTAAAAGTCTGACGGATGGAAAGGTTTACGAGCAGTCTAAAACTGATCCGAAAGCGTTGGCACGAATGATGTTAATTAATCAGGAAGTTGGGGTCTTAATTGATCAGAAAACATCTTTAGTGAAGAATGTGACTGTTGCCTTCAATGAGTATATCGCTAAAAGTAAACAGAGCGAGAGAATACTTCTGGAGCTTAAGGACAAAGTTCAGAATGAATTGTCAATTATTCTCAGTCAATCAGAATTGTCACGGAAGCCAGTCAATCGACCGAAGAGCTTGCTCTATTCTTTTGTCTTTCTACTGTCGATTTTCCTTGCATTTGCTTTTACTTTAGTTTGCATGTTCCGCGCCAAGGTAATCGAGCGAATGGCAGAAAAGGCCTAAGATATAAAAAAAATAATCAATTTTAATTTCCTTGAAACCACTCAGCTCGTTAACTTTTGTGGCGCCTTGAATCAAAATCTAAAGCGTATTGAAGCTCAGCTTCATCTTCAGTTGAGTGTTAAAGGTGGCAAGCTTTCGGTGCGCTCGAAAGAAGCTATTTCACCCAAAGCGGTTAAATCAATCGAACAGCTAATTGCAATGACTGTGGATCACGCCTTGTCGATCGATGAAATTGATAGTGTTTTAAATGCACCAGATCAAGAAGAGCTTGAAAATTTTGATGCGCAAACAGTCAAATTAAAGAAAAAGTTCATCCGCCCTAAAACTGAGCTTCAAAGTCAGTATATGGAGAGCATTTCGAAAAAAGTGATTAACTTTGGCGTTGGCCCAGCCGGTACAGGGAAAACTTATCTGGCGGTTGCCAAAGCCGTGCAGGCACTAGAAAGTGAAGAGGTTGCTCGGTTAATTTTAACTCGGCCAGCGGTGGAAGCGGGTGAAAAACTAGGTTTTCTTCCCGGTGATTTGTCACAAAAAGTGGATCCCTATTTGCGCCCCGTTTATGATGCTCTTTATGAAATGCTCGGGTTTGATAAGGTCGAAAAGTTAATATCACGTCATATAATAGAAGTCGCTCCACTGGCTTATATGCGGGGGCGAACCTTGAATAATGCATTTGTCATTCTGGATGAAGCCCAAAATACCACTCCAATGCAAATGAAGATGTTCCTGACTCGAATTGGTTTTGGAACCAAGGCCGTTGTGACGGGTGATATAACGCAAATTGATTTACCCGCCAATCAAAGTTCGGGTTTAAGTCATAGCCTTAATATATTGAAAAAAATTGAAGCCATTGGTATCGTCAACTTTACTTCTGGTGATGTGGTTCGTCATCCATTGGTGCAACATATTGTCGAAGCTTATGATGAATACGAAAAATAGTGGGGAGTGACGAACTCGAAAACCATGGTTAATGTTGACCTGCAAAATGATGATGAGTTTGAATCTATACCCTCTATTGATCAGTTTTTACATTGGGTCGAATCGTCACTTCTGCAGCCATTCATAAGCTTAGAGCAAACCATACGGGTGGTTTCTGAAGCAGAGAGTCAAACGCTCAATAGGCAGTTTCGTGGTAAGGATAAAGCCACGAATGTGCTTTCTTTTCCATCAGATGACGACTATCTAGATTATGACTGTCTGGGTGATCTGGTGATTTGTTTGTCTGTAGTTGAGTCTGAGGCCTTGGTGCAAGGTAAAGAATACCATGCTCACTGGGCTCATATGGTGGTCCATGGCATGCTCCATTTACAGGGATTTGATCATCAAATTGATGATGAAGCCGAAGAAATGGAGCGTTTAGAAATTAAAATTTTATCTACTCTAGGTTATACTAGTCCATACAATGAATTGTAAGTTTTACTTCTTTAGGAGCTGTAATGACAGACGCTGATAACAGCGGGTCGACAAAGGGTTGGCTGGAACGCATTTCAAATGCATTTACCAGTGAACCCCAAACTCAAAAACAGTTATTGGATCTGTTAAAAAATCTGCAAACTGACCAATTAATTGGTGCAGAAGAGCTATACATGATCGAAGGTGTTTTACAGGTTTCAGACATGCAAGCACGAGATATTATGATTCCCCGAGGTCAAATGGTCGTATTAGACCATGATGATTCATTTGCGACTATTATCGAAAAAATAGCAGAATCGGGTCACTCCCGTTTTCCTGTTATTGACGATGACAAAGATGATGTGGTGGGTATTTTGCTCGCGAAAGACCTACTGCAACTCTCGGTTGAAAAACCAGAGCAATTCGAAATTAATGACTACATTCGTTCAGCGTCCTTTATCCCTGAGAGTAAGCGCTTGAACGTATTGCTCAAAGAGTTTCGCGTCAACCGCAGTCATATGGCGATGATAGTGGATGAATATGGCGGTGTTTCTGGACTCGTGACTATCGAAGATGTGCTGGAGCGAATCGTTGGAAAAATTGACGATGAGCATGATGATGACGATGATGAGCTCGATATTCAGCCCCATGGTGCGCATCGATATAGTGTTAAAGCTTTAACGCCACTGGCTGATTTCAACGCTTATTTCAAAACTGAGTTTGTGAATGAGGATGTCGAAACTCTGGGTGGGTACCTACTCGGTCACATCGGACACTTACCCGATAGAGGTGAGGTCATTACACTCGATCAGTTGACCTTTAAAGTGTTAGAGGCTGATAGTCGCCAGGTGCATTTATATCAGGTCATTGATGACCGTAGCTAGTTCCATACTGTCTGTTTTTCTGATAAGACTGCCTTTTCCATTGTTGCTTTTGTTCAGTATGCTGCTAGGCGCTTTAATGCCATTGGCCTTTGCCCCTTTTTTCGTCTGGCCTTTGGCCATTATTTTGCCCGCAATTTTGCTTGTGTTGGCCGACTCGAGGGGTACTCATAAGCAGGTTATTCTGACTGGATTTGGCTTCGGTTTAGGCTATTTTGGGTTTGGCGTTTACTGGATATATAACAGTCTGCATGACTTTGGAATGGCACCGCCTATTGTTGCAGGCGCCATTACTGCACTAATGATAGTGACTCTGTCTGTATTCCCTGCCTTAACATTGTTCGCTTGGCAATCGATACAACGTCGAATAGGGTGGAAGTCAATCTGGCTAGTCCCCATTCTTTGGTTTGCCTTCGAATGGCTTCGAGGCTGGGTTTTAACTGGGATGCCCTGGTTAAGTTTGGGTTATGCATTGGGTGAATCTCCGCTGGCTGGTTTTGCGCCGTTGATGGGTGTTTTTGGATTGAGTGCAATCAGTATGCTGGTTTCAGTCGCTCTGATTCAGCTGTTTTATTATAAATGTTATCGTTTGGCTTCCCTTGTCGTTGTAGTGCTGGTGTTTTCGCTTGGTTCTGGTTTGCAGCCTATAGAATGGACCGAACAACAGCCAAAATCCCTTGATGTCACCATCGTGCAGGGCAATATACCTCAGGAAATGAAGTGGCAATCTGATCAACGCCAGAACATTTTCAATACTTATTGGAATGAAACAATCAAACATTGGAGTAGTGACCTCATCGTCTGGCCAGAGACGGCTCTGCCAGGGCAATTTGAAAATATTAGCCAAAGCACTCTTAACTTCCTTTCAAAAGAAGCGGCAGCGAAAGATAGTTATATTCTGACAGGGCTGATGATGTCGGACAAAATTAACCGCAAATTCCATAATAGTATGATGATGCTGGGAGGGGATTCGGACGAAAGCGAAAGGGTTTATCATAAACGTCACCTGGTTTTGTTTGGCGAATATTACCCCATGCGCTGGCTAATGGATTTAATGAGTCATTGGATTAATATTCCCTATTCTGATCTTCAGGCTGGACCTGATAAACAGCCATTAATGAAAGCTAAAGGTGTTTTTTTAGGTCTTTCCATTTGTTTTGAAGACGCCTTTAGTCGTGACATTATGCTGTCCATTCCACAGGCTAATCTCTTGGTGAATGCGAGTAATGATGCTTGGTTTGGTGACTCATTGGCGCCACATCAGCATCTACAAATGGCTCAAATGAGATCGCTCGAAACGGGCAGAGCTATGGTGCGATCAACCAACACGGGTATTAGTGCCTTTATTGACTTCAAGGGTCAAATCATTCAACAGACTGAACAATTCAAGACTCTATCAATCACCCAAACAATGAACGGTCGAACGGGCACAACCCCCTTCTACTACTTTGCTCAAGTGCAGCATTGGATAGCCGCTTTAATTTTGATTATTTTGTTGGTGGGTTGGTTTAAAACGCGCCATGAAAAAACCACTATATAGGTTTCAGTTAACGGTGCAGTCAGGTATCCTTTCAAAAATTTAAAATAAGCCTATTTAAGTACGCTACTCTAAAAGCACTCAACGAAAATACCTTTATGGATCAGCAATACGACCCCAAGTTACTCGAAGCACAGGCTCAAAAATTATGGTCTGACGAAGGCCATTTCGAAGTACACGAAGACCCAGTTAAAGAAAGTTACTATTGTCTATCGATGTTTCCCTATCCAAGTGGCAAGCTCCATATGGGGCATGTACGTAACTACACGATAGGCGACGTCATTTCTCGTTACCAACGCATGTTAGGAAAAAATGTATTACAACCCATGGGTTGGGATGCGTTTGGTCTACCCGCAGAAAATGCAGCAATCAAAAACAAGGTACCACCGGCAAAGTGGACTTATGAAAACATTGATTACATGCGCGGCCAATTAAAGCGACTAGGGTTTGGTTACGACTGGAGCCGCGAGCTCGCTACTTGTAAGCCGGACTACTACCGTTGGGAGCAATGGTTTTTCACGCGTTTAATGGAAAAAGGCATCGCTTATAAAAAAACGGCACCAGTCAATTGGTGTCCTCATGACCAAACGGTACTGGCTAATGAGCAGGTAGTTGATGGCTGCTGTTGGCGTTGTGATACGCCCGTAGAGCGACGAGAGCTATCGCAATGGTTTTTAAAAATAACCGATTACGCAGACCAGCTTCTGGATGATTTAGATACGGTTGATTGGCCGGAACAAGTTAAGACGATGCAGCGAAACTGGATTGGTCGATCTGAAGGCATGGAAATTGAATTTGAGGTGCCGGGCCACGAGGCACTAAGCGTTTACACCACGCGCCCAGACACTCTATATGGTGCTACTTTCATGGCCATTGCAGCGGAGCACCCGTTAGCGCTAAAAGCTGCCGAGACAAACACTGATATTGCTAAGTTTGTGATTGATTGCAAAACAACCAACACAGCGGAAGCCGCACTTGAAAAAATGGAAAAGCGCGGCATTGCTCTCGATATCAATGCGGTGAATCCCGTTAATGGCGAGCCCATGCCAATATGGATCGCCAACTTTGTACTCATGGGTTATGGCACCGGTGCCATCATGTCTGTTCCCGCACACGATCAGCGTGACTGGGAATTTGCTCTCAAATATAACATTGAAATAAAACAAGTCATTGCGCCTCTCGATGCGGCAGCTATCGATGGTGCTGAAGTAGACCTCAAGCTTGGAGCATTTATTACCAAAGAAGGTGTTTGCTGTAATTCAGGTGAATTGAACGGGCTCGATTTTAAAGCCGCATTTGACAAAATTGCTGATCAGCTCGAAAAACAAAATAAAGGAAAACGTCAGGTTAACTTTCGACTTCGTGACTGGGGTGTTTCACGTCAACGCTACTGGGGCACGCCAATACCCATTATCAACTGCGATGATTGTGGTGCCGTGCCAGTGCCAGAGATAGATCTACCTGTTGTGTTGCCGGAAGATATCGAATTCGTGGGGATAGGATCTCCGATTAAGTCGATGGACTCCTTCAAAAAAACAACCTGTCCTAGTTGTGGAAAGCCGGCTGAACGCGAAACTGATACCTTCGATACTTTTATGGAGTCGTCTTGGTATTACAGCCGTTACGCTTGCCCTGGTCAGGACCAAGCCATGCTTGACGCCCGCGCTGATTACTGGGCACCCGTTGACTATTATATCGGCGGTATCGAACACGCCATTCTACATTTGTTATATGCCCGTTTTTATCACAAACTGATGCGCGACGAAGGATTGATCAACTCAGACGAGCCTTTCAAGCGATTATTAACGCAAGGTATGGTATTAAAAGATGGCAGTAAAATGTCTAAGTCGAAAGGTAATACGGTTGATCCGCAGGCATTAATTGACCGCTTTGGTGCCGATACCGTACGCCTGTTTATCATGTTTGCAGCACCACCTGAGCAATCGCTAGAATGGGCCGATGCGGGAGTTGAAGGCGCGCATCGATTTTTAAAACGTCTTTGGGCGGGTATTCACGAGCACACTGAACATAAAGTAGCGCTAACCCCAATGGTTAGCGCCGACTTAAACGAAGCTCAGAAGGTTATGCGTTATAAACTGCACGAAACCATAAAAAAAGTCAGCGATGACTATGGCCGTCGATTGACATTCAACACCGCAATTGCAGCCAATATGGAACTCCTTAATACAGTGGTTAAATTTAGCGATGACTCGTCCATAGGCCACAACATTAAACAGGAGGTTTACGATAATATGGTGCTAATGCTGTCTCCGATTATTCCTCACTTGAGCCACCAATTATGGAAAGAGCTAGGGCACGAGGACATTATTCTCGATGCCGTTTGGCCGCAGTTGGATGAGACGGCACTGGTGCAGGATAGTATTGAAATGGTGATTCAAGTAAACGGCAAGCTTCGCGCAAAAATTCAAGTCAGTGCCGATGCTGATAAAGCCAGTTGCGAATCCATGGCCGTTGGCAATGAACAAGTTAAAAAGTTTATTGGAGACCAACCAATCAGGAAAGTCATCGTTGTCCCGAAGAAACTAGTTAATATAGTAATATGAGGCACAGCCTGACTCAGGGTTTAATATGAAAAAACTTCGGCTAATGGTAATACTAACGCTTATTAGTTTTATTTCTGCCTGTGGTTTTCAGTTACGAGGTGCATCAAGTTTACCTGACACGATGACTCAATTGTGGTTGATCGATGATGGCCTTAATGCCGATCAAATCAGGCTGCTGAGTGAGATGTTAGTCAAAGCGGGTGCAAAGCTACAACTGAGTGACGCCAATGATCCAGTGCAACTCAGGGTTAAAATAATCAGTTTGGCGGAGCGTAACTTGGCTGACAGTGCCGGAACTGGTAAGACACTTGTACAGATTTCTAAACAACTCAGTTTTAGCGTGAAAAGGCCAACAGATGTCTCGGCATTACAGATAAAAATGATAGAGCGCCAAATGAATATAGAGCAAGACAGTAATAATTTGTTGGGAACTGAGTTAGAGAAGGTCAGCGCAGAAAAGACATTAGATCAAACATTATTTAGTCAGTTAATTTCTCAGCTTAAAAGGTTGTAATATGTCGTAAAAGCAGTATATTCGAAATTTTCTCTTCCGTTAAAAAGGGCTATACTGAACTCAGAATTTAAATTGATACTGATCTCACCTTTAGACTAATAGAGAATTAACTTAAAAATACAAATTTCTACCCCCGGGCGAACTTATCTTGATGGCACCGCAGCGCAACCCATTATTCTGGATCGGACTGGCTATTGCCGGACTCATATTATTTATATTTTTTGGTGCTAATAGAAATGGTCTTAGTGGAATGGGTTCTGAGCAGTCCGGCTCTGTTATGAGTAGCTCAGAGCTAGCCCAAGATCTAAACGGAGTTGCGCCTGAAAAAACGGCCTTTTCACCGTCAACTTCATTAGACAATAACAGCGCTATAAATCGTAATTTGCCCACCCCACCAGGTATGGGCGCCAGGAAAGCAATACAAGCGGCTCGCAAAACTGGGAAGCCATACGCATTGGTTGAAATTTTTAATCAAGCAAAAATCTACCAAGAAGAGGGCAGTTTAGCTGATGCGCACCTGCTTTTTTTCTTTAGTGCCAGAGAAGGTCATCTCGACTCAATTATGCAAATGGCGCTTATGTCTGATCCCACTCAATTTCGTGCAGATATCAGTTTACTTGATCAGGCCGATCCTGTGCAGTCCTTTAAGTGGTATCAAAAAGCAGCGCTGTCCGGTTATCAACCAGCTATCGACAGTATAAAAAACCTGCGACAGTGGGCTTTGGACGAGTCTAAAGCAGGCAATCCTCTTGCTCGTCAATCCCTGTTAAATTTAAAAGAATAACCATCGGATATCAAGGTCATTTAATGATAAGTTTAATTAAAATATTGTTTTCTGGGCTGGTTTTGTTTTATAGCAATACCGTTTTTTCTGCCGAAATTCCCTTACTAATGGAGGGTAAAAATACCCTTTATCAACGAGTGTTAAGTACGCCAGATGCTCGACTCTTCGAATCACCAGATGAATCGGTTTCCTCTAGTGAGATTGTGCCATTTAGTGTTCTTTATGTTTATCAAAAAAAACAGGGTTGGATCAAGGTAGGGTACGGTAGCTTTGGTGGTACAGCTGGCTGGGTTAAACAGGCAAAAACCATAATCTGGAACCAGGCGCTGACAGTATCATTTAAAGATCCACAGAACATTCAACGGGTAATGTTGTTTGATAAAAAAGAGGATTTACAGGTTCTGGTCAATGATTATGACAAAGAGGCTTATCAGGCGCTATACAAGTCAGCAGTCAAAGGCGATGTAGGTCAAGATTTCCCCGTAATTGCAATTCAACCTGAAGCGCATATAGACATTCTAAAAGATTTTTATCTTGTGCCAATCAAGCAGCATGAAGATGTTTATCTAGGCAACGAACAGGCCAGATTACTTGAGATAGCCAGTGTACCGCTTCAAGATGAGGCTAGTCGTGCGAATACAACGATGGTGAATCAAAAATCTCGCAGTTATCGAAGTGGAATTCATTTTGTAATTGATTCCACTACGTCGATGGGACCTTACATTGACCGCACCCGTGAAGCTGTTGCTAAGGTTTATTCTGCGATTGAGAAGCAAGGCTTGAATAACCAAGTGAGCTTTGGTTTAACCGCCTATCGGGACAACATCGATCAGGTGCCAGAATTAGAGTATTTGGTCCGGCCTTATGTCAGTCTTGAGCAAGGCACGGATGTTAAACAATTTTTTAATCATGTCAATGAGTTAAGTCCCTCAGAAGTGTCCAGTCGAGACTTTAGAGAAGACGCCTATGCCGGAATAAAGTCAGCCATTGAAAGCACTGATTGGAATGAATTTGATGCCCGTTACGTGGTATTGATTACCGATGCTGGACCGAGAGAAAGCCATGACTCCCTTGGCTCTACTCGTCTCAGTGCGCAAGCTTTAAGGCAGTTGGCTTACGATAAAGGTGTTTCGATTTGGGTTTTGCATTTGCGGGCTCAGTCCTCTGTTGCAAACCATGAAAAGACAGAAAGTCTTTATAAAGAGCTTTCTTATTATCCGGGTATCGGTGACTTTTACTATGGCGTTCGGCTTGCAGAAGTGGATGAATTTGGTACTGTATTGGAGGTGCTCGCTAATCAGATAACACAACAAGTGCTTGCTACAACCAACGGTGTACCCCCAATTCCGTTGCGTGAAGCAACTGAAGCTAGTACTGATGAATCACCATCTCAGCTATCTCAATTGCAAAACCGTGTTGCAAAGTTAGGTAATGCCTTGCGCATGCGCTATTTACTAAAAGAATCAGGAAAGCCACTGCCTACCGTATTTAATGCCTGGATGGTTGATAAGGACTTTGAAAATCCCGAACGTTCTACAGTTGATGTCCGTGTGCTCCTCACTAGAGATCAATTGAGTGATTTGAAAAGTGTCATGCAACAGGTTTTGGAGCTAGCTGAAGAGGGAGTCCTTAGCCCTAAAAACTTTATAGAAGATTTAAAAAGCTTAGCTGCAACAGTTAGCCTCGATCCATCAGCCGTTGCTAACAGTACATCGGGCTCAGGTGCCAATTTGGCTGACATGGGTTATATGCGTGAATATATTGAAGACTTACCTTATACCGGTGAAGTGATGAACCTTACCCTAGAAAGCTGGGAAGCTTGGTCAGCTAAGGTTCAGATAGAATTTATGCATCGATTAGAAAGTAAAATCACCTACTACCAAGCTTTGCACGATCACACGGATCTTTGGGTAACGCCAGGTGGAGGATCCGTTAACGGAAACTCGGTTTTTCCTGTGTCGCTTGATCTTTTACCCTGATATGCCAAACAGAATTGTTTTAATGAGCATGTCCTAATAATCGTCATGTTCTTGATGCGTGCTTAATTTTTAATATTAGCTTTCATAACAAGAATCAATACCTAAAGAGTTTTAATCCTAAGTGTCAATCATCTATAGCCTGAAAAACGTTGTAAAAGAACGCATGGTTGAAAATGCCGGTTTTCGATTACTGGTTCCCAATCTTGAAATACATAAAGGTGAAAACATAGCGCTCATTGGGCACAGTGGTTGTGGTAAAAGCACACTGCTTGATATGCTTGCACTGATACTCCATCCCGACCAGGCTAAGCAATTTAGCCTCGAAACTAATGATGGAGAGACAAACAATATTGATCATCTCTGGCAAAAGAAAAAGCGTGATCAACTGTCTGAAATTCGGCGTCTTAATATTGGGTATGTACTGCAATCAGGAGGTCTATTGCCGTATCTTACTGTGCGTGAAAACATCGAGCTGCCTCGTCGGCTGTTGAAACTAGCGGATGATGATTCGATCAATTCAATTTCAAAAGTGCTAGGTATCCAGCGCCAACTCGATAAGTTGCCAGGATTGCTATCTGCGGGAGAAAGACAAAGAGTTGCTTTCGCCCGAGCCTTATCACACCGGCCGTCAATATTACTTGCGGATGAACCCACTGCGGCCTTAGACCCGATCACTGCACGTAAGATTATGGCGGTGGTAATGGAGCTAATTAAAGGGCTCAAAATAACCCTAATCACCTCAAGTCATGATTGGGCGCATGTCTATAAAATGGATTTACGCACACTTCACCAAGAAGCGGGTGCCGTAGAGAATGGGCGTGTTTACCAATCACTTTTTCGAGACTAGAGCTCAACTTAGAACTTTTTATTAACTATTATGAGTCAACTGAATAATATTTTTCGATTGAGTTTCCGGGACTATAGCCACGAATGGCGTATGTCGGGTTGCTTTGTATTTGCATTGGCATCTGTGCTCGCACCCATGATGATTTTGTTTGGGTTAAAGTTTGGAATAGTCAGTTCAATGATCTCAGGGTTGGTAGAAAACCCTGTCAATCGAGAAATCCGACCCATCGGCAGTGGCCATTACAGTGAGCAATGGGTCGAACAATTCAGAGCCCGTCCACAAGTAGAGTTCATCATTCCTAAAACGCGTGCGTTAGCCGCCACCATTCAGCTAAAAAGCGAAACAGCCAAGCACATTCTTTCAACTGAAATGATGGCAACAGCAATGGGTGATCCGTTACTCACAGAACTAAGTAGTGTACCCAAAGGTTATTTTGAAGTCATTTTGAGCAGAACCGCAGCGAGAAAGTTAAAAATAAAAAGAGGTGAGACAATCAACGCCAGTTTGGCCAGGCAGTTTAGGGGCAAACGCGAACGAGTGCATTTAACTCTGACCGTGATTGAAATAGCTGAAGCAGCTGTGAGTAGTCGCAATATCGCCTTTGTTAATCTAGACTTGCTTCTTGCGACAGAACAATTTAAAGATGGACGAGCAGTGCCTGAACTCGACTGGCTAGGCGACACAGAGGATTTTGAAGCGCGTCAATATCCCTCTTTTAGGCTTTATGCTCGTTCAGTTTATGATGTTAATAGTCTGGTAACTGATCTTCAAAAGCAGGGTGTTCGAGTCAAGGCCAACACGGATGAGATTTATACGGTGCAATCGATCGATCAAAACTTATCGATTATCTTCTGGATCATCGCCTGTGTTGGGGCAATTGGCTTTGCATTTTCTTTAGGGGCGAGTCTTTGGGCAAATGTAGACCGCAAAAAGAAAGACTTGAGTATCCTCAGATTGTTAGGCTTTAAAAGCAGTCATGTCGTGTTGTTTCCTGTTGTTCAATCTTGTCTTACTGGATTTTTGGGATGGTTATGTGCAGTGCTAATCTACTTGTTATTCGAACAGTTGATTAACCACTTTCTAGCACCAAGGTTGAATCTAGATCAAACTTTGTGTTTTTTGCTACCCGAACATTTTTTCTGGGCGTTAGGACTAACTATGGTAACAGCCATACTGGCTGCTATTTTAGGTGGTTTTCGAGCGGCCAAAATTGAACCGTCAGATGGGATTAGAGGCATTTAAAGTAGGTCATGCCTTACTTTATAAAACGTATTAACTTACGTCACCTGCCTGTTTGAAGCTATAGCCATTCAATTCCTGGTTGCTATACTAATATTTGTTCATAGGGATTTGAGCAAAGGGAATATGGATCATGGGCTGGATGCCTAGCAGGATGCAGTTAAATAGGATAATACAGTAGTCTCTTAACCCTCATGTCAGCCCGGCATGAGGGTTTTTTTGTGCCCAAGATTTATGGGGGGGAGGTTCTTAGTTAGATGTGTCGCGGTGGCTTCGTTTATCTATAGGCCCACACAATGTATAATTATTAGTTCCACTGATATTGTTAAGTCCATAACGATTAATCACTAGAAACTGGCATTTCTAGATGTTTCTTGGTTGAAGAGTTGGTTGTTGTTATATAGCATACTCAATCATTTCATTTAACAAAATAGTATCATGTTACCCGCAAGTCTCAGCACAGTTCCATCGACCCTCTATTTGTTATCCAGCAATGAACCCTTGCTTGCGCGCGATTGGCTTGATCAAGCCCGTTTAACTCTACGCAAAAACGAATTTGAAGACATCCAAACTGTGACTACTGAATCAGGTTTTGATTGGAATAGCCTAATTGAAGAGTCACATCTTTTGTCACTTTTTTCGGCGAAGAAATGCCGTGTGATTATGATCAATAGTGGTAAGCCAGGCCAGCAAGGCAGTAAGGCAATTCAAGCTATTTGCGATCAGTTACCAGAGGATATGGTTTTCATTTTTGTTATACCATTACTAGATCGACCAACCAAGAACTCAAGCTGGTTTAAACGCCTACAGCAGGTGGGTGAAATTATTGAGATCAAAACGCCAGGCAACCATCAGCTAGTTGACTGGATCATTCAAAGAGCAGGACTCAAGTCTCTCATTATTGATCGTCAATCAGCCGATTTTTTAGCGGAATGCACTGAAGGTAATCTACTGGCAGCTGACCAAGAGTTAGACAAATTATCACTTCGATTTTGTAATCAAAATTTAGTATCTTTTGAGGAAGTCGAACAAACGGTTGCACAAAGTTCTCGATACAATAATTTTGTATTGGTCGACGCTTGCTTAGGTGGCAAAGTAAAACGTGCCATTAAAATTTTAGATAGCCTGAAGGATGAGGGGTATCTTACAGTGCAATTACGTTGGTCATTACAATCAGCAGTTGAGCAATTGATGGCTTTGCAACAGGCCCAAAATATGGGCCGAATGAGTCCAAAAGTTTGGCAGGAATTGCGTATATGGAGTTCCAAGCAACGTCTTTTTGAGGTTGCTTTAAAGCGCTTAAAGGTTGATCAACTTGAGCGTTTACTACAAAGCTGTGCTACATTAGATCGCATTAATAAAGGTCAACAACTAGATGATTACCCCAATCGTGACTGGCTTCTTTTGAAAACAATTGTATGTTGTTTTTGTGGCCTTAAGTCGGTCTCTCAGCTTGAGCAGGAATCTTAAATGAGCGTTGCCCCAAATAGCCCTTCCCATCCTGAAATGTCTAAATTTGTCGACATTAGTCAATACATGAAGCAATTAGGCGCGAATGCTCGAATGGCTGCAGAAGTGCTGGCTCAGGCTAGCCCTAAAATTAAAAACTTGTCATTGCATGAAATTGCCCAAGTTATCGACAGTCAGCGGGCTGCGATCAAAAGTGCAAACCTGAAAGACATGACCCAAGCAAAATCTGATGGTTTGGACGCTGCTATGCTTGATCGATTATTGCTTTGCGATGATCGAATCGATGCTATGACTGAAGGGTTGAGACAAGTTGCCGCTTTGCAAGATCCTGTTGGAGAAATAAGCGAGATGGAATATAGGCCTAGCGGGGTCCAGATAGGTAAAATGCGAGTGCCCTTAGGCGTGATTGGCATTATTTATGAATCAAGGCCAAACGTTACCATCGATGCCGCTGCCCTTTGCATCAAGTCGGGTAATGCGAGTATTCTCCGTGGTGGTAAAGAAGCCTTGAATTCAAACCAAGCTATTTATGACTGTATCAAACAGGGCTTAAAGCAAGCGGGGCTCAGTGAGCACTCGGTTCAGGTCGTTAATACTCCTGACAGAGCAGCCGTTGGCGTCATGCTCAATATGAGCGAATCGATCGATGTTATCATTCCACGGGGTGGAAAATCACTGATTCAACGTATATCGAAAGAATCTGCTATTCCCGTGATTAAGCATCTTGATGGTATTTGCCATGTTTTTATTGATGATATGGCCGATAAAACTAAGGCTTTTGATATTGCGCTAAACGCAAAAACACGACGTTATGGGGTTTGTAATGCGATGGAAACACTTTTAGTCGCAGCGTCAGTGGCAAACAATATTCTACCCGATTTGATTGATGCCTATGTTGAAAAAGGTGTTCAACTGCGGGGCTGCAACAGGTCTATTTTATTCAATCCTGCCAAAATAACTGCAGCTAGTGATGAAGATTGGGATACGGAGTATCTTGCACCCATCTTATCGATTAAAATAGTCGACGGTATGGATCAGGCAATTGAGCATATAAAGCGTCATGGGTCCCATCATACGGACGCCATTGTTACTGAAGACTACACAAAGGCGAGGTCTTTTCTTCGTCGAGTCGACTCAAGTTCCGTTATGGTGAATGCATCTACTGCTTTTGCAGATGGTTTTGAATATGGTCTTGGTGCAGAAATTGGTATTAGTACCGATAAACTCCACACCCGAGGCCCCGTCGGATTGAAAGGTTTGACGTCACAGAAGTATATTGTGTTTGGAGATGGTCACATACGGGCTTAAATATGATTGGTATTTTTGGTGGCACTTTTAATCCGGTTCATAACGGTCATCTGCAGCTCGCAAAACAAGCGTTAGAACGTCTAGCTTTAGATCAGGTACACTTCTTACCATGTGCTAATCCAGTTCATCGAGGTGCACCTCAGGTCAGTAACCAAGATCGACTCAATATGATTAGGCTATCAATCGCTAATGAGGGTCAATTTTCCGTTAATACCTTGGAGTTAGATCGAGGCGGGGCCTCGTTTATGATTGATACCTTGCGAGAAGTTCGAGAGCAATATCCGCATGAATCTATCAGTTTGATGCTTGGAGCAGACGCGTTTAATGGCCTGTTGAGCTGGAGGCAGCCAACTAAAATTTTGAATTTAGCTCACCTGATAGTTTGTCAGCGTCCACAAGTCAGGTTAAATAAGGACATTTTTAACGAACGTTGGGTTCAGTCAGCGGAGGATCTACAACGAGAAAAATTTGGTCATGTTCTACCATTGGCAATTAAGCAAAGCAGTTGTTCTTCAACCGAAATACGGGAACAATTGTCAGTATCAAAATCAGTTATCTCATGCCTGCCAAAATCAGTGCTTGAATATATAGTTAATAATCATCTTTACGAGACATAATGTGATCGACTCAACACCCAGTTCAACCAAGAAATCAATGCAACCCAAAGCAGTAAAAAAAATGGTATTAACCGCATTAGAGGACATAAAAGCCAATGATGTTGTTGTGCTGGACGTGAGTGCTTATGCCAGCTTTACTGATTACATGGTATTTGCCAGTGGTACATCAAGTCGACACGTTAGTTCAATTGCTGGGTCGGTAATTGATGCAGCAAAAAAACAACACTCACCCGCCCTAGGCATCGAAGGTTTGGATGTGGGCGATTGGGTACTGGTCGATCTGGGTGATGTTGTTGTTCATGTCATGTTGCCCGCCACACGTGAATATTATGAACTTGAAAAACTCTGGGGCGAAGAAATGGCTGATCCTGACTTATCTGAAGACAACGATGATTAGCTGTCAGTGATAACTGATTGCTATCAGTCGAAAAAATTAATAATTAAATGCAGATCCAAATTGTCTCAGTAGGCCAAAAGATGCCTGCTTGGGTTGACTCAGCTTGCGGCGATTATATTAAACGCATGCCTCGTGAACTGCCTATACAAATAACGTCGATTCCTTTAGCGCACCGCAAGAATAATGCCGTTTCAACGCGCCCGAAACAAAAGGAGTCGTTGCAAATATTAAAAAAACTAGCCCCTGGCAGCTTTAATATTGCGCTCGATGAACATGGCAAGCAATGGTCTAGTATTGAATGGTCGCATCAACTCAGACACTGGATGTTTGAGTATCCACGCGTCAATTTAGTCATTGGTGGGCCAGACGGTCTGGCGGAAGATTGTCGTGATGCGTGTGCCCAAACCATTGCGCTGGGTCGCATGACTATGCCGCATGCTTTAGTGCGCGTAGTATTAGTTGAGCAGCTTTACCGTGCTTGGACTCTGCTTCAAGGGCATCCATATCACCGTGAATAGCGTGAATTATTGGTTAAATTTGTTTTAACAGCCATATTCTTGTCATTATTAGAAACCCCATATAGATTCTAGAATAGCCAAAGCTATTAGTCGTTGCAGCCACGTCATGATGCAGTCGTAGGCGAAAAAGTTTTATTCCTGAGGCTCTTTAGTTGTTGTCTGTCTTTTATGGCCTAATTGATCGATAATAGGGTTCATGATATATCTTGCTTCCAGTTCTCCACGTCGTGCTGAATTATTACACCAGATAGGTGTTAATTTTAAAGTGCTTGCGATCGATGTTGATGAGGCGCCTTTTGCTTTAGAAACGCCAGAGTATTATGTTCAAAGGATGGCTAAAGCCAAGTTAGATGCCGCTCGTTGTAGTGTGGGTGATGAGGGCGTTGCAATACTTGCTGCAGACACTATTATTTCGATTGACAATGAAATTGTTGGCAAACCACAAGATCAAACGCACTGCAAATGTACACTATCAAAGTTGTCAGGTAGGACGCATCAAGTACTTACCTGCTTAGCCTTTCGTTTCGAAGGTAAAACTTGCCTGACATTATCAGCCAATCAGGTTCGTTTTCGGGTGATAGAGGAGGCAGAAATGGTTATTTATTGCTCGACCAATGAACCATTAGATAAAGCAGGCGCTTATGCAATTCAGGGTAAAGCGGCTATCTTTGTAGAAAATTTAGAAGGAAGTTATTCATCTGTCATGGGCTTGCCCCTATTTGAGACAGCCAAACTATTAAAACAAGCCGGCATCACGGTTATCTAGGAATGGAAGTATAAGTATGATAATTAGTGAAGAAATACTGATTAATATTACACCGCAGGAAACGCGTGTCGCGATAGTCGAAAACGGTGTATTGCAGGAAACGTGCATTGAGAGAGAAGGTAACCGAGGCATTGTTGGTAATATTTACAATGGTAAAGTCAATCGTGTGTTACCAGGAATGGAAGCTGCGTTTGTTGATATTGGTCTAGATAAGGCAGGTTTCCTCCATGTCTCAGATATTGACAGCAAGACCGACGCGGATACAGATTCGCCCCAACCGGCAATCAATGAATTATTACGTGAAGGCCAGACTTTGATGGTACAAGTTGTCAAAGATCCGATGGGTACCAAGGGTGCACGTTTGACGACTAGCATTTCAGTGCCATCACGATACCTAGTTTACATGCCCAACTCATCAATGATCGGTATTTCAGTCAAGATTGAAGATGAGGCTGAGCGTGAACGTTTACGAGCTTTATTGGGCGAATTTTTAAACGACAACCGAAAGGGTGGCTGCATTGTTCGAACCGCTGCAGTCGGTGTTGATGAAGATGAGCTGCACCGTGACATTAACTTTTTGAGTAAACTTTGGGACGAACTCGCTAAATCTGCTCGGTCAGTGAAACCGGGCACCTTGGTACACGAAGACCTTCCGTTATCGATTCGTACTCTGCGTGACATGGTTGGAAAAGATACCGGTGTTGTTAAGGTTGACTCAAGAGAAACCTATCAAAAAATGATTAAATTTGCTGGGCGCTATATTCCTGATTTACCTGCGAAAATAGAGCATTACCCAGGTGAGCGCCCATTGTTTGATTTGTATAACATCGACGATGAAATTCAACGCGCATTGGGGCGTAAGGTCGGTTTAAAGTCGGGTGGTTATTTAATTATTGATCAAACCGAAGCGATGACCACTGTCGACATTAACACGGGGGCATTTGTTGGACATCACAATCTTGAAGAAACTATCTTTAAGACCAATATGGAGGCCTCGCAAGCAATAGCCAGACAGCTAAGATTACGCAATTTGGGTGGTATTATTATTATTGATTTTATTGATATGGAGCATGAGGATCACCAAAGGCAAGTGCTGAAGTCGCTCGAAAAACACTTAGCCAAGGATCATGCCAAAACCCAGGTGTTTGACGTATCGCCACTCGGTCTGGTCGAAATGACCCGTAAACGAACGCGTGAAAGTCTGGAGCACGTATTGTGCGAAACTTGTCACACTTGTCATGGACGTGGTTCACACAAGACGACAGAGACGGTTTGTCACGAAATACTTCGAGAAATACTTCGTGAAGCTAGAATTTATGATGAGGCTCAACAGCTTTTAGTCATGGCCAATCAAGAGGTGATAGATCGTTTATTGGATGAAGAAGCTGCCAGCTTGGCAGAACTTGAAACCTTTGTGAAAATACCCGTTAAGCTCCAAGTTGAGAGCCACTTTTCACAGGAAACTTATGATGTTGTGCCAGTATAATTGAACGTCAATAATGATCATTAACCAATACAACTCATATTAGTATTAATGCAACTACTGATCCGTCCAATTTCTAAATTACTCTTCTGGATGCTCATTGCGTTGGCCGTGATGATGGGTGTTTTACGGTTAGGTGCACCACACGTCCAATATCTCAAAAGTGATATCGAGAACGTATTAAGGCAATACGGTCTGCCAGGTTTTAGTTTTAGTTTTATTGAACTGGAGTTGCATCAATTTGACCAACTAATTCATTTAAAAAATGTCAAATTGACAACGCCTAATAGTGCGATACCGATTGTTGTCGAGAAACTGAGCTTTAACATCAGTCTGTGGAGAAGTCTGCTGAATCAGTCACTCGTGATCAACGAGATTAATGCTGTGACGGATTCGTTGGCGATTCGCAAAGATTTAAATAAGCATTGGTGGCTTAACGATATCTCATTGAATCACTTGATCCCCATTAGTAACAAAGCAGATTCTCTTGAGCAAGATCAAATTTGGCCGACTTTTTTTGAGTCTATTGGGTTAGCTCCAGACAGCATACAGGTAGAAATTGTGAATCTCACCATTGATGACGTTTCAAGTGGGCAACAGCATAAAATAACTAACAGTCTATTTGAAATGCAACGTCATCAGGGTGTGGTGCGAACAAAATTTAATACAAACTTACATGGCTTTGACGGAAAACTGAGTGTTCAAGGACTTTTTAGCCAACAGAAGGGTGTTCTATTCAGCACACTAAATGAACTCAAAGTGACTGCTGCGCTGATTAGTTTATTTGATATTGACAGTGTTTTGTTAGATCAGGCTAAACTAACCAGCATCAATGTTTGGTTAAACCTTGACGCTGAAAAACCACCGGTTCTTCGGGCGAACCTAACTGTCGATAAAGCACAATCTCAACGTAAAGGCGAAGCAGCATCAGTTCCGTTTTCTCTTAACTCTCAAATCAGCATTCAAAAGCTTCACCAAAATTGGTCAGTCATCAGTCATCTCGACCAACTAATTCTGAACAGTAAGAAAATTCCCAAAATTGAAACTCAACTAAATTTGACGCCAGTTGGGGACAAAATAAACGTATCAGGTTGGATAAAAAGTATCGATTTATCGATACTGGCCGCACTCGACAATCGCGTATTGCCTGACGGGATAAAAGAAAAATTATTGACTACTGATATATCAGGCCAATTAAATAATGTTTGGTTTGATATGGATCCTCACAACATTAAAACTTTATCACTAATGACAGAGCTTAATCATCTATCTAATAGCTTAAACAATAATTCTACTTCAGAAGTACCTGGGTTTAATGATATATCGGCTTCATTGCTAATAGGTAATCAAAATCTAAAGCTTCAGTCGACCGGCAATAAACTAACGTTAGACTTTGCTGACAAGTTTAGGGCACCTATTGAAGTAGACCAGTACACTTTAAAGGCTAATGCTAGTTTTAATAAAGCGGGTGTGTTTATTGCCATCCCTCAATTTGAGGCGAGTAATAGCGATATTAGTCTGGTAGGACGCTTGTTGTTAGATTTTGATCAAGAAAATAAACCTTTTATGTATCTCAGGGCTACTTTTGATAAAGGTAACTTGGCTAATAAATCTCAATATTTACCGCTAAAATTACTTTCAGAACGCCCGCTTGCATGGATTGACGACGCTATTAAAGGTGCTGATATTTCAAAGGGTAATTTATTATATCACGGTCGACTAAAAAGTATTCGAGAGTTAGATGATGAACAGTCAGGAGGACTTTATGTTGATTTCCAGATAGACAACGCGACAATCATGTTTGATCCTGAATGGGCAACAGTGCGCAGCGCTAAGAGCATGGTTACATTCGATAACTTTAGCTTCTTGGCAGATATTTCAAGCGCTAGTTTTGGTCAGATTGACAGTACGCAAGGGCAAGTATCGATAGCCGATTTCTCAAAGTTGACAGTCAACTTAAACCTTTATGCCAACGTCGAAACGAAAAAAGCATTCGCGACTGGACTGGCACTACCAGTTTCTAAGAGTTTCCAAAACGTTGGGAGCCAGTTTAATAATGTCAGTGGGCAGGTGCTGATTGAGACCGACGTTGTCTTGCCTTTATCAGATATTTCGAACAGTACAATAAACGTTGGTTTAGAGTTTAAAAATGCGGGTCTTAATGCTCCCGATTGGGGAATTGAATTGAGTCAGCTAAACGGCCGATTGCTGGTGACTCAAGATGAAGTTTTGGGTAAAAACATTAAGACTCATTTTTTTGATGATCCAATCTCTCTTAACGTTAATACTGATCAGAAAAATAGTCAAACATTGATACAAGCTGCTGGCCTGCTAGAAACTAAAAAATTGATGCGTTTATTACCCCAATATATGTCAAAAAGCGTGACGGGTAAAAGCGAATGGCAAGTCCAATTGGCTATCAACAACAAACAGACTAACGATGCTGAGCCAATAGTAAAAATCAGAGGACGCAGCAGCCTCAAGAATACAAAAATCAAACTGGCTGCACCGTTATTAAAATCCGCAGAGACTCTACGAAAGACAACGGTAGACGTGGCCATTTACGGTAATGATATGATTGATTTTAATGTTCACCACGGGTCAGATATATGGGTAAACGGTGATCTTGAAAAAATAAAAGGGAGTGCTAAATACCAATTAAAATCAATAGATTTGGCACTGTCAAAACCACTTAGGCCAAACACTGGAAAGCCTGGTTTTAGGCTATATGGCACGTTACCAGCGTTGTCGGTTGATGATTGGTTAGAGTGGTATGACGTTGAAATTGGTCAGGCCGACACTAGTAATAAAGTTGACTCAAGCGGAAGTGATTGGGATTTCATTCAATCTTTAGACCTAAAGCTTCAATCAGCTGATATTATAGGTCGAGAATTCACTGACGTTGATTTTTTCCTAACGCAAGAAGTTACAGAGTTTTTAGTCGACATTAAATCATCTCTTCTTATTGGGCAGTTTACAATACCCAAAAAGCAGTCTTCGGAAGACCCCATTATTGCAGACCTAGAGTATATAAAATTTCAATCTCTAGAGTCGTCTGACCCTTCACCAGACTCTACATTATTTCCGGATGATTTTTATAATTTAAATATTTTTAGTAAGATCGCCACTTATAACGACCATACGGTTGATAATCTGAAAATAGAAACACGAGTGGATAATAATAACCTCGTTATTCAAAAATTTGGCTTTCAACGTGATAAGGTCTTTTTAAATGGAAAGGGTGTCTGGCAATATGATTCAACTAATAAAAAAAATATAACTCATCTAAATTTTGGACTTAAAGGTTCAGAATTTGGACAAGCCATGGTTAATCTTAACCTTGGGGATGCCATTGGTAATGGTGAAATTGAACTAAACAGTTATTTAACTTGGCCAAATAGTTTACTGAATTTTGATTGGGAAAATCTGACTGGAAATGCCAGCTTTTTTTTGAAAGAGGGCGTTTTAAAAAATGTCGAGCCTGGCACTGGACGTTTAATTGGACTGCTCAGTTTGAACGCCTTACCTAGACGGTTATTGTTTGGTTTCAGTGATGTGGTGAGAGAGGGGTTGGAGTTTGATATGATCTCAGGCAGTTACATCATTGATGGCGAAAAATTAATCACCAATGATACGAAGATGGATAGCACTTCTGCTACAGTATTGGTAACCGGTACAACAGGGATAAAAAGTGAGATCTATGATCAGAAAATGTTTATCACTCCCAAAATCGGACAAACTTTGCCACTACTAGGAGGTGTAATTGCTGGTGGTCCTGTAGGCTGGGGATTGTTCCTTTTTGAAAAACTATTTAAAAAAACTATTGATAAAGTCGTCGAAATTGAATACACCATCAACGGCACCTGGGATGATCCTGAAATTGTTCTAATCAAAAATACCAAAGTTCAACCGGAGATAATAAATAATGCTGAATAGAACTGCTCTTCTGGTTTTCTTATTACTACTGTCTTTGTCATCTCTCGCAAACACTTTACGTATATTTACTCTGAGTGCTGACGAATGGGCGCAGCCCCGTTCAGGTGCTGCGGTGACACAGTTTAGTTCGGTTCGTTCAGCTATTAGCTACTGGGAGAAAGGCGTTGATTCGGCCATATTAATTCGTTATCCCGGTGAGGATAGTGGCGAGATTTGGGCGACAGAGCTACGAGATTGGATAATTTCTTTAGGTATTCCCTCTGACTATTTGTTGTTAGTGGCTGGCAGTCAGGCTGCTGATGAAATCAAATTAATCGTCGGCCCACGCGACGAGCTTCAATAAATATTAGGTATCAAACAGGTCACTCTATGTCTTCAATTCTTCAGCAGGTAACCAATCAAATACTCGAACCAACGGGTTTAACCATTAATCAACTTAATGGCTTTCTTGACGGGTTACAGAGTCAGCATATTGATGCCGGTGATTTATATTTCCAAACTAGCCAACAAGAATCATGGGTAATGGACGATGGCATTATTCGCGAGGGCTCATTCAATATAGAGAAGGGTGTTGGAATAAGGGCAATGTCAGGTGAAAAGACAGGTTTTGCTTATTGCGATGATTTACAAGTCAACGCGATAGATCAAGCCGTAAAAAATGCGCGTGCTATTGCCAGTCGTGGTCAAAACCGAGAAACACAAGTCGCTTTAAATTCGAATACGTTTAGTGAACTTTATTTAAGTGCTAATCCAGTCGATGGACGGCACGCTGATGATAAAGTTGAACTACTAAAAAAGCTTGATACATATACACGGTCACTCGACAGTCGAATAGAACAGGTCATTATTTCTTTATCAGGCGGTATAGAGCATATTCTCATTGCAGCGACAGACAATACTTTAGCTGCCGATATACGGCCCTTGGTTCGTCTCAATATCACTGTTTTACTTCAAGACAATGATCGACGCGAACAGGGTTCGTCAGGTGGCGGTGGAAGACATAGTTACGATAAGTTTTTTGACCTTGAGGTTGCTTACGAATTTGCAAGAGAGGCAGTTCGTCAGGCATCTGTTAACTTAGAGTCGGTTGCAACACCGGCAGGCAGCATGTCCGTAGTCTTAGGGCCAGGTTGGCCCGGTGTGTTACTTCATGAAGCAGTTGGACACGGGCTTGAAGGTGACTTTAATCGCAAAGGGACCTCAGCTTTTAGTAATCGAGTTGGAGAAAAGGTGGCATCATCTCTTTGCACTATAGTTGATGATGGCACATTAGAAAACAGACGTGGGTCGCTCAGTGTTGACGATGAGGGTGTTCCAGCCGAGTGCACTACGCTAATTGAGAATGGTGTTCTTAAGGGTTATATGCAAGACAAAATGAATGCAAGACTGATGGGTGTCAGTTCTACTTCTAACGGTCGACGCGAATCTTTTGCTCATTTGCCAATGCCACGTATGACCAATACTTATATGCTAGCCGGTAAAAGTGATCCGCAGGACATTATTAGTTCTGTAGAAAGTGGTTTATATGCAGTCAACTTTGGTGGGGGCCAAGTCGACATTACCTCTGGTCGTTTTGTATTTTCGTTGTCAGAAGCCTATTTAATTGAAAAAGGAAAAATTGGGGCACCCGTCAAGGGTGCAACGCTCATCGGCTCAGGTCCTGAAGTCATGGGTAAAATTTCTATGGTTGGTAATAATCTTGGGTTTGATCGGGGTGTTGGCGTTTGTGGTAAAGAAGGACAGTCCTTGCCTGTCGGTGTGGGTCAGCCAAGTTTAAAAATAGATGAGATCACAGTAGGGGGTACTGCCGGATAAAAGTGAATCCTTTATAAACGATGCTGATTAGCCCGATTTTTTGCGCAATGACTTGTCGGTAAAACTGATAAAATACAATAAAAGTTGTCGCGCTTAAACGCTCAGGAAAGTGATTCTCTTTAAGGGCTTTGACAAAAGTAGATTTAACTTTCAAGGCCAATACATTATTTCCATGATCGGCTCTGCGAAGCGTAATAGACAAACTGAGGCTTGAAAATAATCATTATCTGGGCTAGATTAAATTAATATCTTGGCTAAGAAAAGTCGAGTTCACTTTACGATTAAACAATTTTACTAATTTCTAAGGATATAAAATGGCACAAGCAAACGCGCGTCACATATTGGTTTCAACTGAAGAACAATGCAATGAATTAAAAACCCAGATTAACAATGGTGCCGACTTTACTGCTGTCGCAGCCGAACATTCTAGCTGTCCTTCTGGCAAGCAGGGAGGGGATTTGGGTTCTTTTGGTCCAGGTCAAATGGTCGCAGAATTTGACACTGTCGTATTTAATGATGCCATCGGCGAGGTTCATGGACCCGTTAAAACCCAGTTCGGCTATCATTTAATTGAAATTACCTCACGCAGTGAGTAGCTAAGAAGTCATAGTGTCATTTCCTGAGTAAAAGCCTCAGAGCTTGACTCTAAAAAAGTTACTGACACTGATGCCAGTAAAATAAAAAATTTTATCTGTTCTCGCGCTTTATCTCGCAAACTTCACAACGAACGCTGCCAGTTAGCAGCTTAGAGATTCGTGAACGATGTTTGGCAAAAAACAAGTAAACCCAGTGAGACACAGGTTTAATTACTGGCCAACGTAACGGGGCAACCCAGTGACGCTTGCCCACTAAAGCCCATGCTTCATAGGTTACGTCTAAGGCATAGATCATTTCACCATTCGCTAGCTGACCATGTAGGATTAGATCAGCCCGGACAGGGTCAACATATGGAAAACGGTCAGCAAATCCCTCTGCAAGAATGTCTTGTAGTGAGATTTTTTGATCTTTGTCGAGACGCGATAAGTGTTTCATCTCAGAGACACATAATGGGCAGCCCCCATCATAAAATATCGTCAGTTCAGTCATTTAAAATTCCTCAAGCAGCAATTACGCGGCATTTATAAACAATGGCAGTCAATCAGGTGCCCTGAACCAGTTTTTTTAAGCAACTCACCCATAAAGGGTGATCGTTCAGGCTTTCAACCAACTGGACATTTTCTCCACCATGCTCAATAAAGATTTCTTGATACTCATCACCTATTTCGATCACTGTTTCGAGACAATCGGAGGTAAATGCGGGTGAAAACACAAGCAATTTTTTAGCGCCTTTCTTCGCCCAAGACTCTACAACTTTGTCTGAAAAGGGTTCTAACCAATTTTTATCTAGGCGAGACTGAAAGCATACGGTGTAATCAGATTCAGTTAAGCCGAGTTTCTCTGCCAGTAGCCGAGTAGTCGCAAAACAGCTGGCTTTATAACAATACTGATTCTCTTCGGTGATTTCATTATGGCAGTCGCGGTCTATACACAGGCCATCTTCATAAACTTTGTCGACATGTCGAGTGGGTAGGCCATGATATGAAAACAGTACATGATCATAATCCTTTAGGTTGTATTGGCTCGCACGATCAATGATTGCATCAATCAGGTCAGGGTGATCATAATATTGGCTAATCAGTTTAAGTTCTGGAATTGCCCACCACTGACTAATTTCCTTCATTACCATTTCTAGTGCCGAGCCGGTTGAAGCAGAGGCATACTGAGGAAACATCGGTAACACCACGATGCGAGAGTAATTGAGCTTTTGCATTTGGGCGAGCACATCGGGAATGCCTGGATTCTTGTAACGCATCGCCAAGTGTACGGTATAATCCTCACCCAAAGCGTCGTCTAACATTTGGCTGACTATGTTGCTGTTGTGCAGCAGAGGTGACCCATTGTCAGTCCAAAGCTGTTGGTAAAGCTTGGCAGATTTGGGTGCTCGAAATGGCACAATAATAAGATTCACTAAAATCTTACGCAAAAGCCAGGGTAAATCGATAACTCTCGGATCATTTAGGAATTGGAATAGGTAGGATCTTACGTCAGACGTGGACGGACTGTCAGGAGTGCCCAAGTTTATTAATAGTACACCAGTTTTATTTTTCATTGATAAAGAACGCAAGTTGGGTACAGGTTTAAGAAATTAGTAAATATCTTGTTACTAAAATCAGCGAAACACACAGAGTAATAAATTACTACGGATAGGACTATGAAACGGATCATCGCTAAGAGGATAAAAGGTTTGAATGGTGAATCAGATTAAATAGAAATGATGGCAACATTAGGTACTCTCAAATAATTCTATTAATTACTTTCAATGATTACTGAGCTGCCAAAAAGCCTGCCTTAGTTAACAGAAACCCCTGTAATTTCAACGCCAGACTCTCCGTTATGCAAAGTTAAAATGCCTAGAAAATCACCTGCATATTTAGTGCTAGTCACTCTCCAGAGGATACTAATACCATTTTCACGGTGGATTGAATCAATAAACTCATAGTCGTCAGCAATGTGAGTAATTAACGGAAAGTCGATACAGCTTTGTCGAAAATGTTCTTCCGATAGTTTACCGCGTAAATCACTAGAAAAGCCCCGTGAAAACCGAGCGTAATCCTGGTTGCGTGAAGATTCGATAATATTTTTCCAAATCGGTAGGGCAACTGATTTTAGTTGTTCTTTTTCAAGTTCATTTGGCTTCGGCATATTCTTCTATTAGTTTGGGTTTATGAAGGTTCTAAGGCTTTGTTTTGCTTATCATTAGAAAACCAGTTTTGTACATCTTCGTAGATCGATAACATCGCTGGTATGACTAGCAAGATTAACACTGTGGCAAAGGCAAGGCCAAAGGCTATTGACACTGCCATGGGAATTAAAAACTGTGCCTGACGTGAAGTTTCGAATAACAAGGGCGTTAAACCCGCGATAGTGGTGAGTGATGTGAGTAATACAGCGCGTAGCCTTTGGCAGGCAGCCTCTTCCAAAGCTAGATAGATTGGAACGCCTCTGCTTCTGATTTTCTGATAAAACATCACAAGAATGATGGAATCGTTGACGACGATGCCTGATAACCCAAAAAAGCCAAACAGGGACAGAATGGTCATGTTCATATCCATTGCCCAGTGCCCGAGAACAGCGCCGGTTAAGCCTAGTGGGATGGTAATCATCACCAAAAGAGGCCAGCCATAGGATGAAAACACCCATGCTAAAACTAAATACATTAACATCAAGGCCATAATGGCACCGAGCTTCATGTCAGAAAAAGTGTCTCTTTGGCTGGCTGAACTGCCTTCAATACTGAAGTTGATGCCATATTGACTGGCCAGTATAGGTAGCACTGAGTTGCGTAAATCGGTCGAAATATCAACAATACTAATAACCGACTCGTTAACGTCAGCAGTAACAGCAGCTGACAACTTGCCATTAAAATGACGGAGTGATTCAAACCCTTGGTTTGACCCCCATTCAGCAACACTTTCTAAGGGTACAAAATCCCCATTGGGTAATTTAATGGGTAATTGAAGTAAGCTATTGAGGTTTCGTTGTTCCGTGCTGGGTAACTGTAGACGAACCTCGACCTCATCAGCACCTTGCTGAAACCGTTGTAAGACAATACCATCATAAGCCGCTCTTAATTGCTGGCCAAGGTCTGTAATGGATAAACCGAGCGCCTCACCCGCGGGGCTAAGGGAGTAAATGAGTTGTTCGCGGCCATAGGGTAAATCGTCATCGATGGCACTAACGCCAGAAATACTGGCTAATGCTTCCTGCAGATCCAATGAGGCTGATTTAAGTCTTTTAGGAGTAGCGCCAGTAAGACGAATATTTAGGTCGCGACGGGAAGGGCCGACTCGACGAGATGAAATGGTAAAGCTTTCAATTCCTGAGGGTAAAACGATTCTTTTACGCCAGTTTTTGATGAAATCGGCGTTTTCCGTTTGTCGATTCTCTGAACTGACTAGTTCTACATAAACTGAACCTACGCGCTCACCTTTAATAGCGCGGCCTCTACCAGACGTCCTTGCATGTGACGTATAATAGGTCTCAACAACTGTTTCATCGTAAGATTCTATTGTGTTCCCTAATTCACTTTCCGTATGGAATAGAAATTTATCGACCACCTCTCTGGAGGTGCCCGCAACAAATCGAACATTAGCATAGACCGTGGTTGACTCAGGCGATGGAAAAAACTGCCAGCCCGTTTTTCCACCAACAAATAATCCCACTGCAAAAATTAGGAAACCGAAGGCGAGAGCAATGGTTGTCCAACGGAATTCGATAGCGGCGTGAACCAGAGGACGGAACAAGTTATCTCTAAATCGATCAAAGCCATTAGTTAGTTTCACACGAATTTTGGACTCTGATTGCCTCTTTTTGCCAGAAAAAGCGTTTCGAAGATGCCCTGGTAATATTAAAAAGCTTTCGATTAGAGAGGCGATGATGACGCAGATAATAACAATGGGAATCGCGATCATGATATTGCCCATGCGTCCACCAACCAACATTAGAGGAAGGAAAGCTGCAATGGTCGTTAATGATGATGCCAATACTGGCGCAAGCATACGACGTGCCCCACCTTCTGAGGCCTTGAGAGGGTCCTCGCCCTGATCATAGTGAGCCTGTGCATCTTCACCGACTACAATGGCATCGTCGACAATAATACCCAGCGCCATGATCAGAGCAAATAAACTGATCATATTAATACTACCACCGGATAGGTAAAGCACGGCCAGTGTTGCCATGAACGAGACAGGTATTCCAACAGCAACCCAGAATGCAACACGAGTGGAGAGGAAGGCATATAAAATGAGTAACACCAATGCGAGACCACCTATGCCATTTTCCACCAGCAGCATAATACGACCCTTGATAAGCTCCCAACGTTCGTTGAAAACCTGAACATTGACATTGGGAGAGAGCGTAGGAATTGTATCGTCGAGCCAGCTTTGTAATACTTCGGCTGATTTCAAAGAATCACCCGATTCGCTGCGACGTAATACCATCACCACGGCTTGACTATCGCCGATCGTAATGGTCGATGAGCCTGCGATTGATTTGTTTTCGATGGTGGCGATATCACTAAGGTTGATTCGTTTGTCTTGTGTGCTCACAATACTTAGATCATTAAATTGTAGTGCGCTACGCCGTTGATTCTGGCTGCGGATTTCACGTGCCCCATCGTTCTCACCAATTAATCCTGCTGGCAAATCTCGACTTGCATTTTTAATTCGTCGAGCAAGGTCATCAAGGCCTAAACCTAGACTTTGAATTTGTTCAGCCGCAACTTCAATTTGAATACTTTGCTTTGGTAGACCATAGATATCGATCTTATCGACACCACGCGACAATAGTTCAAGTTCAAACCGTCGGGCAATGGTACGTAATTCATTTAAATTTTTAGGACCACTAATGAGTAATCTAGCCACTGATTCATAATAAACGACCTGAGAGACTCTGGGCAGTTCAGCGTCCTCAGGTAGACTAGTAAAACTATCAATTTGTTTTTTGACGTTATCTAATGCCAGCGATAGGTCTGAGCCTTCATTAAATACAAGGGTAATACTCGATATGCCAGATGCCGAGGTCGAACTCATTTCTTTTAACTCGTCGAGACTGCGAAGACGCTGTTCGAGCGGATTGGTAACGCCAGTTTCTACATCCTCCGCACTGGCACCAGTCCAACTGGTCGAAACAGAAATAGTATCGAGCTCAAAGCTGGGAAAAAACTGAACATTGAGTTTAGTGAGTGCGATGATGCCAGCAAGGATCATAATGATCATCAGCAGGTTTGGTGCGACCTTATGATTAGCAAATAAACCGAGTAAATCATTTTGGTGCTTTGATTTTGAGCTTACTTGAGCTTCCATTTCCGAGCTCATTTAAAAAGTCTTACCTTAAGGCCATCAACCGCATTTGGTAAATGGGTAACTACAATTTGATCGTTTTCACTTATTTTGTTACTCCGTATTAGAAGCGCTGCAGACCCATCAGGTTTGAGATATTGACCAACGGATTCAACGTTCACTGCAACTAGGCGACCTTGTTTGAGTAAATAGACTCTAGAATCCCCATAAATGGCCTGATAGGGAATTGCAACAAGTTCAGATTGTTCTGGCAATCCAAAGTTAAGGGACAGTAAGCTACCTGGACGAAAATCATGGCTAGAATCTCCAGAACGAAAAAAGGCATCGATACCCGATGCTTCAGCTTCTCCAGCAAGCCTTATTAATTGTAATTGCAAGATACCTGAGGCGGTGGAGACTAGAGCATAATGCTGCTCACCGGCTGTAATAGCTTGTTGAATACTGTTGACATAACGAGCAGGGACATGTGCGCGAATTTCTAGGCCATTAATTGGATAAAGTGATACCAGTGTTTGACCCGTTGAAACTCTGTCGCCAATAGACACGGGCGTTGAGCTGATAATGGCATTGAAGGGTGCAATGACTTCGCTGCGATCAATCATTAGCTGTGCGTCGTTAAGCCGAGCAACTTGACGATTCCGTTCTGTTTCGAGGTTACTTTTTTTAATATTGAAGCTCTTGACTTCAAGCTCTCGTGATATAACTGAGAGTTGCTGTCGGCCCAGTGCGCTACGAGCATCGTTTACTGCCGAATCTGTCCCTAAGTTTTGCTGCTTCAATTTAAGCATACGTTGTACATTAGCATTGGCCAGGTTGAGTAGTTCGCGTTCAGTTTTTAATGCTGCCCGATTTGAGCGGTGTCGAATTTTCAGCTCGATGATTTGGTTTCTAATGCTGGTTAAATCTGATCGGGCCTGTACCATAACTGAAGTGAAGTCACGCTGGTCCATACTCACCAAAATGTCCCCTTGTTTGACTTGTGTTCCATCTTGAACCAATACTTGACTGATGACCCCACTACCTGGTGCAGCAGCATTCAATAGTTCGGGTGACTCAACGCGACCATAAAGAGTGAGTTCAGGTGAAATATTCTGCTTTACTGCAAGCATGACATCGACCTGCCAAACTTTCTCTTTGACTTCAGGTTTTTCTCGATCAGGTTTGCTGCCTTTTAAAAGCCAAAATGAACCGAATGCAACTGCAATAACTAAAAGTGGTAGAACAAACTTTAAAATTGAACGAGAACGCATAGTTAAAGATATTTAGGTAAAGTGAGTTTCTTGATGTTTAATAATCAAGTCTTTTTAGTTATGTGCTTAGTCAATTTGACTTCATTTTAGTTTCGAACGCAATACATCAAAATTCAATTAATTCTCTTATTTTAAAGGTTGCAGGTCATAAGTTGAGTTATAAAATCCTTTATTCCTGCTATATAACTCAAAATATTGATCAATTCGATACAATATAAACTGAGTTGTATCCTTATTTTAGGTCAGTGGCTGAGAACTTTTTTCGTATGATGATTGTCGTATCCTTGATAAAACACATTGGGAAGACAAATAGGAGTTTCAATGAATCAATTCAACTTTTTTAATACTATGCGCTATGGGTCCGTGCTAATTGTGAGCTTGCTGGCTTTTAATCAGAGCGTTCAGGCCGGCTTTAGCAGTCAATTGCCCAATGCAGTCAAGCCAATTATACAGAGTGATCAAGGCGATATCTTACGCGCTAAAAGGCTTGACGTTATGTTTGCGAGCTTAAAGGTTGCAGAGAACGATCAGAATGCTCGTAAAATTGAGCAGACTATTTGGCAGCTATGGATGAGCTCAGATAATCGTACTGTCAATCAAATGATGCAAGTGATCATGGCAACACGCGAATCAGGTGATTATGAAGAAGCGATTAACTTGCTTGATGATTTAATTTCTCAATATCCTAATTACAGTGAAGGTTGGAATCAGCGAGCAACAATTTATTATCTTATGGGTGATTTTGAGGCTTCAGTACTCGATGTCGCACAAACATTGAAACTTGAACCACGTCATTTTGGTGCTTTATCTGGGCTAGCCGTTATGTTGTGGAAGCAAGGTAATTATGACTTAGCAAAGAAAAGCCTCAATGAGGCAGTGCGTATCAATCCTTTTTTAGCAGGGCGAAGCATGTTTGACGAATAGGGGTAAGTTAACTTATTTACTAGTAGAGTACTGTATCTTCAGTTAACTCATAGCCTCAAACCGACTTAATGCGATATTCTTAACCGTTGTTCTTGGGTCAAAAATTAAACCATTCATCGCCACATAAACTCCTGTCGGTAATAATTGTACTGCAGTTGCTGCGACGCCCATGTTGTAACCAGAATCACTAGATCGCATACGAGCTGGTTGCATGGCACCTGTTATGACAATGGTTTTGCCTTCAATATCCAATAGCTCCATTGCGGTTTTGACCATAGTATCGGTACCGTGTGTAATAATAATTTTGTCATGAGAATCCTGAACTACCTTTTGTCTAATCATCGCCCGATCTTCGTCGTTAATGTCTAGGCTGTCCTTCTTCAGAATGGATTCAATCTCATAGTCGAAAGTAACATTGGCCTCTTCGAGAATGTTACTAGACATAGGTTCTCCAATATGAAAATCATTATTAGCATCATAGTAAATCTTATCGATTGTGCCACCAGTGGCGAGAATTTTTATTTTCATATTTTAATGTTCCTAATGCGCTTATTGATACTGCCAACAATAATTATTACATTAAAGGGGGTTCGTCACTTTCAACGCTATCACTGAGTGGGTCCAACTCATATTGATAGGCCTCTATACTGTCAGATACTGCGCCAGCTTTTGTGTAATTAGCAATATGAAATATTGCTTCACCCTCAAATACCAGCGGCAGATTAGTTCTACCAATTACGATGCCCGATATAGGGCTAACGATCGCTTCGCTGTTTTCACCCATTGGATCGTTGATATAGGCTAAAATTTCGTCCGATTCCACCTTGGATCCAATAGCCACTATGGATCTTAAAATGCCACTTTGACTGGCGCGAAGCCATTGGCTTGAAGTGGCAATTAATGTGTTGGTATCTTGATGCCGGAAACTTTTTTTGCGCATACCTAGATAAGACATAACACCCATTATACCTTTTACACCCGCTCGAATCGCCACTTCATTAAATCGTAAAGCCTCCCCAGCTTCATAAAGTAATACTGGAATCTCATGATCACGGGCCGCCATTCGAAACGAACCATCGATCAATTCAGAGTTGAGGATGACCGGCACACCAAAAGCTCTGGCCATTTCTTCTGTCTCTGGCTCTCCTATTATTTTAGCCCGAATTTGAGGTAGATTCTCTCGATTAACGGCCCCTGTGTGTAGGTCAATTACTTGAGTGCAATGTGGGATAATTTCAGTCATTAAGATATTTGCAAGACGTGAAGCCATTGATCCAGTTTCCGAGCCGGGGAAAGAACGGTTCAAATCTCTGCGGTCAGGCAAATAGCGAGATTTAGAAACAAAGCCAAATACATTGACAACGGGTATTGCGATTAATGTACCTTCAATTCTATTTAATAGTTTATGTGCCAGAATGCGTCGAACAATCTCGACACCATTGATTTCATCACCATGAATGGCGGCACAAACTAACAAACAAGGCCCTGATTTTCTGCCATGTACGACATGCACGGGCATACAGGCACTACTATGGGTATAAAAGCTGGGTAATGGGATATTGATTGTCTGCCGTAAACCGGGTTGAACCGTTACACCAGCAATGGTTATTGGATTGCGCTTGGACAATAGAATGGGGTTAACCTTTGCCGCGTGTTTTCGTTTTTCCTGGCGTAAGGCTACGTTCCATGTAACTGATAATCATACCTGCAACATCTTTACCGGTGGCGCCTTCAATGCCTTCTAAGCCCGGACTCGAGTTGACTTCCATAACGACAGGGCCATGATTGGACCTTAATAAATCAACGCCTGCAACGTTAAGTCCCATAATCTTGGCGGCTCTGACTGCGGTTGAACGTTCTTCTGGTGTGATCTTAATTAGGCTGGATGTACCGCCACGATGAAGGTTTGAGCGAAACTCACCGATAGGGGCCTGTCTCTTCATTGCAGCAACGACTTTGCCATCAATGACAAAACAACGAATATCAGAACCACCGGCTTCTTTGATAAACTCTTGCACTAATATATCGGCTTTAACACCCATAAAACCTTCGATGACACTTTCAGCCGCCTTCTGTGTTTCGGCTAAAACAACACCAATGCCCTGAGTGCCTTGTAATAGTTTGACCACAAGGGGGGCTCCACCGACCATTTTTATAACATCTTTAATGTCATCTGGCTTATTTGCATAACCTGTGAGTGGCATACCGATGCCTTTTCTAGATAGCAATTGCAATGATCGTAATTTGTCACGAGATCGAACGATGGCAACAGATTCGTTTAATGGTGAAACATCCATCATTTCAAACTGGCGAAGTACTGCAGAACCGTAACTGGTAACGGAAGCACCGATACGGGGGATTACCGAATCAAAACCTTCGAGTGTTTCGCCCTTATAGTGGATTGAGGGCTTGTGAGAGACAATGTTCATATAGGCTCTTAAAACATCAATAACAACGATTTCATGACCGCGTTCTTCTGCCGCTTCAATAATTCTTCTAGAAGAATAGAGCTTTTTGTTACGGGTTAATAAGGCAATTTTCATATGCGCGTTCCCTGCTTATAAATTATAAAGTATTTGAGGATTTAACTTGCCGTTTAGATAAGAGGCGCTGGGTTCTACCAGAGTACTATATTCCATCGCGCGACGGCCCAGTAACATTCGAAATCGCATGGTATCTCTATTAGTTAAGCTTAGTTCAATTGGCCAGCTTTTGTCACCTATTGATATTAAGCTTTCGACAACATAGCGCATTTCTTTATGGCCACCTGAGTCAGCGACTTTGCGCTGGTCAAGGATAGTGGCATGACATTCAACCTGAAATTCAGCGTTGGCCTGAATTGGGTGGATCAAAAATTTAACCATATCAACACTTTCCTTTTTGTAAGGCTCAACATAAAACGCATGCAATGCAGAGGTCTTTGCACCGGTATCAATTTTGGCTTTAATCGCAGGTAAATTGAGTTGAGGTAATGAAATCCATTCACGCCATCCTAGTATTATTTTGCTGGAATCATTTTGCATTGGCTTAAAGACAGGTTGAAAAGGTTGTTCAGAGTGTATTCGATAATTAATGATGTTTCATCCGATCATCGCAAGCTAAATATCTTGTGTTAAAATAGTCGAAATTAACATTTTAGCAGCAACGATAATGAAAACGATTAGCCTATTAGGCAGCGGATGGTTAGGTTTGGCGTTAAACCGTCACTACCAAAAACAATCAGTCCAAGTAAAAACCTCTACACGCACCCAAAAAAAAATAAATCAGCTAAAAGAAGCTGGAACAATACCTTATTTGGTTGATATAGAGGATCAATCTGCCGATATTCAGGAATTTTTGGATTGTGACGTTTTAATAGTGAACATTACCTCAAAAAATATTTCAAGCTATGTGGAGTTGATTTTTAATATGGAGGCATCAAAGGTCCGTCATGTATTATTTGTGAGTTCAAGTTCTGTTTATAAGAACATTAATGATGTAGTTAAGGAGTCTGATGGTGTTGAAAACATCAATAGTCCTCTTTATCAAATCGAAAAATTATTTATGGATAACCCTCACTTTCAAACAACCGTAGTGCGCATGGCGGGATTAATTGGACCAGCACGGCATCCAGGCCGTTTTTTTAGAAAAGGTAAAGGAGTCGAACAACCAAAAAGTCCAGTGAACCTGATTCACCAAACAGACTGTGTCAACATTATTAGCCAAATAATAGAACAAAAAGTATGGGGTGAAACATTCAATGCTTGCGCTAGTACCCACCCAACAAAGCAAGATTTCTATGGGCAAGCAAAACAATGCTTAGGTGAACCAGTAGCGAATTTTATAGAGACTAATAAATCTGAGTTTAAGATTGTTTGTAATCAAAAAGTGAGGCAATTTTTAAATTACGAATTTATTTATGATGACTTAATGAGCCTTGTTACTTCAAGTGAGCAATCAGCCTTTGAAGCATGACCTGGATTCTTGTCCGTGTTGTAGTTCGATGCTTTATAAAAGTTGCTGTCAGCCGTTTCATAGGGGTTCATTAACAGCAAGTAATGCAGAGCAGTTGATGCGATCAAGGTACAGTGCATTTTGTTTGGGTGACATTGACTACTTGCAAGTGACTTTACATCCAAATCGTAGAAGGAAGGATGATAAAGTTGAATTGGAGAATACAGTTCAACGAACCAATTGGTTAGGTTTGAAAATAATAGCGCATCAACCCGGTCTCGAAGAAGCCACGGTCGAGTTTGTTGCATTTTTTAACGGTCAACCGTTCGAGCAATTACATGAGTTTTCACGGTTCAAAAAAGTTGCAGGCCAATGGCTTTATACTGATGGTGACGTACTTCCAGCAATAAAGCTCAGTCGAAACGACAGTTGTTTTTGTAATAGCAAAAAAAAATTCAAAAAATGTCATGGAAAGGACCTGTAGTTTACTCAAAAAGTTTAATCCGTTAGAAAGTTTTAAAAGACTAATAAAGACGATTGAAAAGAAGATTTAAATAAAATCAAAATAGGCGTTGACGGGATGGAAAAAGCGCTTATAATGCGCGCCTCGCTGAAGAGAACAAGTC
>OJEJ01000136.1_pt1 | contig 40917 bp, 37 predicted proteins | sample 1593271 | NCBI WGS metagenome assembly OJEJ01 (sample SAMN05416877, study PRJEB24817) | seawater metagenome | isolation source: Sea water | place: Canada:Atlantic | collected 2013-11
CGAGATAGCGTAGCGTCTCGTGGGCTCGGAGATGTGTATAAGAGACAGCTTTATAATATTAATAGTAGTCATAGCTTATACGGTTAAGGGCTTTTCAGGATTTGGCGCAGGTTTACTTGCAATCCCAATGCTATCGACTGTCATTCCTATGACTGTCGTAGTTCCAGCAGTGAGCCTCCTCAGTTATGGTGCGAACCTTTTTCAAAGCTTTAAACTCAGGCAGGACATCAGTTGGCGCGATATCTGCCCATTGATTCCTTTTTGTTTAATTGGTGTTTTTTGGGCTGTTTGGATGCTCGTAAATGTAAATTCTAAATGGCTAGCGCTGGCCATGGGATTATTTGTAATAGTCTATGGTTTATATTCATTGCTACCCGTAAAACAATTAACTGGCTCAAGAATTTGGGCTGTTCCGTTTGGTGGAATCGGCGGGTTTATCGGTGCGCTATTCGGTTCAAGTGGTTTTATTTACGTTACCTATTTAAAACTGCGTTTTTTAAATAAAACTCAGTTTAGAGCTTCGGTTGCCATGGCACTTACCTTAGATGGTACGTTTCGGATATCTGGTTACATTGGAAGCGGTTTACTGACCTCAGATGTACTCATCTTATCCGGTTTGTTATTTCCTATTTTATTATTATCGATTTGGGTGGGTAATTGCTTACATTTAGGCATTAGCGCCAATCGTTTTAATCAGATTGTGAGTGCATTACTTATCTTCAGCGGTTTGACACTCGCACTTAAGTCAATATAAGTATTATAAATAGTTTTAATAATTAGCGGGAAATTTAAGCTTAAGAATGTTGTATCAGAAAGCACATCAGCAAAGATACCCATGTGCTTAGAGACATTAAACCTCTAAAAATTAACGGTTTATTCTGCTATCAATTAATTCTTCAACTACAGAAGGTTCGGCCAAAGTTGAGATATCTCCTAAGCTATCAATATCATTAGCCGCTATTTTTCGCAAAATTCGTCTCATGATTTTACCTGAACGTGTTTTAGGTAATCCAGGTGACCATTGTATAATATTCACTTTGGCAATAGGACCAATTTCCTTACGCACCAAAGCGACTAACTCTGCACTTAAGTCATCATTGCCTTGCTCTCCAACCATTAGAGTAACGTAAGCATAAATACCTTGACCAGTAATATCGTGAGGGTATCCAACAACAGCTGATTCGGCCACTTTCTCATGTTTTACTAGGGCAGATTCAATTTCAGCAGTTCCTAAACGATGACCCGACACGTTCAGAACGTCGTCAACTCTGCCCGTAATCCAATAATAGCCCTCTTCGTCTCGACGAGCGCCATCACCAGTAAAGTAATAACCTTTAAACAGAGAGAAGTAAGTTTCAAAAAAACGTTTATGGTCACCATAGATAGTTCGTATCATTGATGGCCATGGGGCCTTCATCACTAGATTACCTGATGCAGGATTACCCTCAATTACATTACCTTGGTCATCCAGCAATACTGGCTGAGCACCAAAAAAAGGAAAGGTTGCAGAACCTGGCTTAGTGGCAGTAGCACCTGGCAATGGCGTCATCATGTGGGCACCTGTTTCAGTTTGCCACCAGGTATCTACAATTGGGCAACGTTCGTCTCCAACTACTTTGTGATACCACTCCCAAGCTTCTGGATTAATGGGTTCACCGACTGTACCGAGTAATCTCAAACTAGAACGTGATGTTCTTTTAACGGGTTCATCCCCCGCGGCCATTAAAGCTCTAATAGCAGTGGGTGCGGTGTAAAAAATTGAAACGTTATGCTTGTCGCAGACTTGCCAAAATCGAGAAATATCTGGATAGGTTGGAATGCCTTCAAACATTAGCGTCGTTGCGCCATTAGCAAGTGGGCCATAAACAATATAGGTATGGCCGGTAACCCAGCCAACGTCCGCAGTACACCAGTATGTCTCACCGTCTTTATAATCAAACACCAGTTTATGAGTCATTGCTGCTTGAAGAATATAACCCGCAGTTGTATGAAGCACGCCCTTAGGTTTACCAGTCGAACCTGAGGTATACAAAATAAATAAGGGGTCTTCGGCATCCATTATTTCAGGATCACACTGATTAGAGGCTTGATCCATGGCTTGGTGATACCAAATATCACGATGATCATTCCAATCTACGGGTTCGCCACCGCGTTTAATAACAATAACGGTATTAACATTAGGACAGCCACTAACCGCTTCATCAGCATTGGCCTTAAGTGGTATCCGTCTTCCACCACGCACTGACTGATCAGCCGTAACCACTACACGACAATCTGAATCAAGAATTCTATCTCTTAAAGCATCGGGTGAGAAACCGCCAAATACAACAGAATGCATGGCGCCTATTCGGGTACAGGCAAGCATGGCGATGGCCACTTCTGGCAACATTGGCATGTAGATCGATACACAATCACCCTTTTTTACTCCACTGTCCTTCAGGACATTGGAAAACTTGCAAACCTCTTCATGGAGCTCGCTATAAGTAATTTTTCGTGCTTCGTTTGGATCGTCACTTTCCCAAATAATGGCAACTTGGTCGCCTCTGGTTTCAAGGTGACGGTCTATACAATTGTAAGAGACGTTAAGCTCTGCACCTTCAAACCATTTGATATGAACATCATCACCAAAACTCCAGCTGCTGACTGATTTCCAAGGTTTAAACCAAGATATATAGTTTTGAGCTTGTTCAGCCCAAAATGTTTCAGGGCTATCGACCGATTGCCGATACATTTCCGTGTATTCATCGGCATTGATATTGGCTTGTGCAGCGAAACTAGCAGGCACTGGGTAAGTTTTAGATTCAGACATTGGGCTTCCTCAAGTACTTATATATTCTGATTAATTATTTTTTTGAAAACTAAATAATTGTATTAAATGATTCTACAGGACGTAACTGACGAAACAAGGCTCTACAATTATGCAAAATCTATTGATGTTATAGTTCAGCACTATACGGTGAGGTTATTTTTCCCAGCGATATAATCCAATTCAATCGCCTAGTTAGATAGCAAGATATTCATGGCGTAACTCTTCGTTATCGAGCACGTCTTGTGCCGTTCCATCAAAAACAATCTGGCCCATATCGAGAATTAACGCTCGATCTGCAAGGTGTAATGCGGCGACAGCATTTTGCTCAACAATGATTGTAGTCATACCCAGCTTTTTAATCTGTTGAAGCGTCTTTTCAATTTCTTGAACGATAACCGGTGCCAGCCCTTCGTAAGGCTCATCGAGTAATAGCAACTTAATATCACGAACTAGAGCTCTAGCTACCGCTAACATTTGCTGTTCACCACCAGACAAAGTGGTCCCTTCCTGTTTTCGACGTTCGCCTAATCGAGGAAATAAGTCATAAACTCGCTCAATCGACCAACCGATAGGTGGTGCGATTTGCGCCAACTGTAGATTTTCTTCAACGGTTAAACCCTGGATAATTCGCCGATCTTCCGGCACTAAACCCAGGCCATTACGAGCAGCTTCGTGTGAGCTCATATCATGTAAAGGTTTATGATCTAGCCAGATTTCTCCATGGCGTACTTCGGGAGAATCAACCCTAGCAATAGCGCGAAGAGTCGAGGTTTTTCCAGCGCCGTTGCGCCCTAGCAAAGCAACAATTTCACCTTCACGAATATCGAAACTCACACCCTGGACAATATAACTTTCATCATAATAAGCATGTAAATCCCAGACTGAAAAAAAGGCTGTTTGACCACCTTTTGATTTTTGTGGTTCAAAACCTGTCGCCTGCCCTTTCTCCTTAAAAGGTGCGCCACCCAGAAGCTCTGCAGTGTCATTATTTCCGTTTTGATCATTAGAATTCACAGGTGTGCCCCCCCTAGATAAGCTTCCTGAACCTTTGGATGGCCCTTAATTTCCTCAGGTAAACCTTCAGCAATAACAGTGCCCTGCGCAAGCACTGAAATTTTCTCCGCTAGAGAAAAAACCACATGCATATCGTGCTCGATGATCATCATGGTAATGCCTTTACTAGCAATTTTCTTTAATAAGTCGATGGTATTGTTGGTATCGGCCCGAGCCATACCTGCCGTAGGTTCATCCAGTAACAGTAATTTAGGTTGTTGAACCAGGCACATTGCCAGTTCAAGCCGGCGTTTATCACCGCGTGATAGCTGACAGGCTATGACCTGTGCACTATCAGCCAGTTCCACATCTTCGAGTAGTGCCATAGCCTGCTCTTTAATACTGGTTTCGTTTTCTACAGAAGACCAAGCATTAACACGAAACGCACCATCTCGACTCGCAAAAGACGGAATCATCACATTTTCCAACAAGCTCAAATCACCAAAGATTTCAGGTGTTTGGAAAACACGACTAACACCCACCTGATTTATTTCATGAGGTTTCTTTCCTAGTAATGAAACACCGTCAAAATCGACCAAACCGGTGTCTGGTATTAACTTTCCAATAAAGCAATTTAATAAAGTAGATTTACCCGCCCCATTTGGCCCAATAATGGCGTGAACAGTGCCCGCCTCAATTTCAAGATTGACATTATCAAGCGCCTGAAGGCCCCCAAAACGTTTATTAACATTTTTAACTGTAAGTATGGGCATGACTATGACTTCTCCACTGGCAGGTCTTTCTGGATCGGTGGTGAACCCTTGGTAGAGCTTTGAAATAATGATTTAATTCGTGTAGCACCTTCCATCAACCCTCCTGGAAGAAAAATTACGATAAACATAAATAGCAAGCCTAACGTTAGATGCCAACCTTCGCCCACAAACAAACCAACAGTCCAAGCAAATGCCTGTTGAAGGCCTTCTGGCAGGAAGGAAAACGCATTTAATAAAATGCCTTCATTGAAGGATGAAAATATATTTTCAAAATACTTGATAACAGCCGAACCAATAACCGGTCCTAATAGTGTGCCTGCACCTCCAAAAATAGTCATTAGCACAACTTCACCACTCGCTGTCCATTGCATCCGCTCGGCACCAGCCAGGGGATCGGTAACGGCCAGAAGCCCTCCGGCGAGACCCGCGTACATGCCAGAAATCACAAAAGCAGCAAGGGTATAAGGGCGGGTATTTAAACCGGTATAAGACAACCGATGTTGATTCGATTTAACGGCTCGCAACATCAAGCCAAACGGTGAGCGAAAAATCCTAAGCGAAATAAAAAACCCCACTATGGCCAGAAAACCACAAAAATAGTACCCATTCCAACCCGACATGGCGAGACCAAACAGTTCGGTATTTGGCAAGCCTGCAGTCCGCTCGACGCCAAATAATCCGTCCACCACCCGAGCATCATGTAGTCTCAACTGTAATCCCGTTTCACCATTCGTAATTGGCGTCAACACTGAATACGCCAAGTTATAAGACATTTGAGCAAAAGCCAGGGTGAGAATTGAGAAATAGATACCTGATCTTCTCAACGCGATGAAACCTATGATTAAAGCAAAGAAACCTCCTAGTAAAGTGGCAAGGATAATGGCAGGAATAACGTTCATGGTTAACAGCTTAAACGACCAGACTGCGGTATAGGAACCAATACCAAGAAACGCAGCATGTCCAAATGACAGATACCCCGTTAATCCAAATAGAATATTAAAACCAATGGCAAAAATTCCGAAAATCGCAAATTTCTGAAGTAAATCGGGATAGCCTCCACCAATCGGTTCCATGATGAGCGGACCCAATAAAACGACAACAATAAACCCGATAAGTAAATTTCGATCATTCTTATTAATATTTAGCCAATTCATATCTTAATCCTCCATCACGCCTTTACGGCCCATAAGACCGCGTGGTCTTACTAGCAAAACAACGACCGCAATCAAATAAATAATGACCTGGTCAATACCCGGAAGTAATGATTTGACCTCATTCATTGACGCAAAAGACTGTAAGATGCCGAGCAGGAAACCGGCCGCTACAGCCCCTCCCAAACTACCCATTCCACCGACCACTACAACAACAAAGCTGAGGACTAGAAAATCCATCCCAATATGATAATCGGGAGCAAGAATGGGTGTATACATAACCCCGGCAACACCCGCGACAACAGCCGCCAGACCAAAAACAATCGTAAACTTGCGATCTATATCGATTCCAAGCAAACCCACCGTTTCACGGTCCGCCATGCCAGCGCGCACCACCATGCCGAAGGTTGTAAATTGTAAAAAAGCAAACACACTGCTCAGGATAACACCGGCAAAAATCAAGTAGATGATACGCCACCAGGGGTAGACAACCGTATTTTGTGCAAAGCCCATTAAGACTCCGATATCTGCGGAACCAGAAAACATTTCGGGAGTTGCCTGAGGAATAGGATTAGCGCCAAATTGAGCTTTGACAATTTCTTGTATAACGATGGCCAGGCCAAAAGTGACCAGAATTTGATCGGCATGCGGGCGCTTGTAAAAATGTCGTATAAGGCCACGCTCCATCACAATCCCCAGTATGAGCATTATGGGAATTGCTAAAAAAATCGAAGCTGGAACGGAAAAGTCGATCAATAAAGTTCCAAAATCACCGAACCATTCTTCGATGTAATGCGTTCGAATTTCCACAGGTGAACCCCATGCCGTTAATTGAGTTGGATCTAATTCAACTCTTTCAAGCGTCAACACTTTCTTAACTATTACGGCACAGAAGGCACCCAGCATGAAAAGCGCACCGTGCGCAAAATTGACTACGCCAAGGGTACCAAATACTAACGTAAGTCCTAGCGCTATGAGCGCATAGGCACCACCTTTATCCAGGCCGTTTAAGACCTGCAGAATAAATGCGTCCATCAAGTGATCCCCGTGATACTGAATATAATCAGATTAGAAGTTTTCGATCCGGAACAGATCGAAAATAGAAATTTTATTTCCGAATATTCCAATTCCGAATGGCTTTAATGACAGACACTTCCCTGTGTCCTTTCAAGCAAAACAAATTAACCGTTGTTATAAGGCCCTAAGTTTCCACCTAACATTGAAGCTTCATACTCGACCTGTGCACGAGGTGTAACTTCGACCACTTCAAGAACGTCAAACTTCGAGCTTGGATTTTCTTTGCCTTTCACAACCAATACATCTTTGAAACACTGGTGATCTTCTGCACGATATTCAGTTGGACCATTACCCAGACCATCAAACTTGAAACCTTCTAATGCAGCACCAACCGCACTGGGCTTAAAGCTACCAGCACGTTGACAAGCATCAGCATAAAGAATTGCCTGACAATAAGTGGTGTGGGCAGCCTGACTGGGAGGAAAACCATAAGCTTTACCAAAAGATTTAACAAACGCCTTTGAGCCTGCGTCTTGTAGTGACCAATGCCAGTTAGTTGAACCGAATATACCTTTTACGTTTTCGCCTGCACCAGCAGCCATCAAACGAGAATATAAAGGTACGACTATTTCGAACTGTTTGCCGTTAACCTGTCTGTCACGCAGTCCAAACTGGATAGCCTGAGTCAACGAGTTAACCATGTCCTTACCGTAGTGGTTCAAAACCAGAACATCAGCACCAGAATTTAATACTGGAGTAATGTATTGAGAGAAGTCACCTGCACCAACCGGAGTCGGAACGGCTTGAGCAGTTTTCCAACCCATGGACTCAGTATACTTACGGATAGAGCCTTCCTGTGAATGCCCCCATGTATAGTCGGCTGTTAAGTGATAAGCAACACGATCAGTACCGTAGTTGTTTTTCAATACGGGTGCTAATGCAGCACCTGTCATTTCTGTATTAAAAAAGTGACGGAATCCGTTGGCTTTTTTATCTTTACCAGTCGTATCATTTGAATGAGTCAAACCGGCCATGAAAATGACACCCGCTTCCTGACAAAGGCCCTGAACCGCTATTGCAACACCCGAAGATGAACCACCAGTAATCATGACTGCACCATCTTTCTCAATCATACGCTTGGCAGAAGCTCGTGCTGCATCAGATTTAGTTTGTGTATCACCTGTTACATAAACCACTTTCTTACCATTAACACCGTTACCCTTGAGGGCTTTTGATGAAAATGTATTCATCATACCACCATCGCCTTCACCATTTATGTGTTGTACAGCCAGCTTGTATGCTCTCAGCTCATCCGCACCTTCGTCTGCATAAGCACCAGTCTGTGGCACGTTAAAACCAAAAGTTACAGTCGAACCTGTGGGTTCGTTAGTATAATTGGCGGCAAATGCTTTGTTACTAAAAATTAATGGCATAGTACTGGCAGCTGCAATTGCCACTGTGCCTTTCAGTATATTTCTTCTTGAATTATTTGTTGGTGTTTCGTTACTCATGTAGCTATCCTCATAATTTATGTAATTAATTATCATCTCTTAAAAAATGGCCTTGTTTTTTATGCAGCCATACATCAACCATGCGATTTTCGCGCCAAATAATTAACTTGTTATAAAACATAAGGTTAGAGATAAAAACCCGGATTAATCAGGTAGAAGCGTTACTTTTAGTAACTTATAAAAAATAAAAGTTACTATTGGTAACGGAGCAACTGAACAAATTTCGTGAATTACACGTTTATTATTGAAAACAATAGATAAATGAATAGTATCTGAGAGCAATATTTATTGTTATGGATTGCTGATTATTAACCGATAGCCCATTGGATTTATTAGTCAGTCAAAACTAAAGTTTCACCTGCTGTTTACTCAAAGACTTTTCGGAACGATGTGTGCTATCTCTTTGAGATCAGTTCCGGTTAATTCAAACGCTTGGGCAAAGCCTCGAATATAACGGCCTTCAAGGACGTTAATTTGAAATAGGCTAAAATCTTGAAGAGGTTCGATGATGTCAATAAAGCGACCAAACCTATGACGAAACTGTGCCATTACCAATGAGTAATGAGAGCTATTCCGATCAATAATAATGCCTTTACCCGCTAAAATTGCACGCCGGCGTGAAAATAAGTTACGACAGTTCGCTTCATCTTCAATAAATAATAAGCTAATGAAACCATTTTGTTTAAGATTAACCGTATGTTTTGCTAGGCCACTAATGAATAAGTAGTAAGCTGAGTTAAACTCAACATATGGGGCATAGCTTGCCTCCGGTTGATTTTTATGATCTCTAGTTGATAGGGTAACTGTTTTGAGACTAGCCAGCAGTTCATGAAATTCGTTTTGAATAAATTTTAAATTATGTTCTTTAGTCACGCTTTTAAAGTTCGGATTAAATGCAAGATATTAATCTTGCCACAAAAGCATAAAGTTTAAGTATTATTTTTTGCCCATTTTACTTAACCATTCATTTTCATTAATTGCGCGCTGGCTCGGTCGTTTTCACTGGCAAGGTTCATTAGTTTAATTTGTGTTTCGTAATGGCGTGCATATTCCATCATACGTACCATTGAACTGACCGTATTAACATTGCTAGCTTCCAGAGCACCTGAAGTTAAAGAAATCGATGCGTCGAGTTCGGCTGGTAAGCCATCACGCTTTCGAAATAAACCATCCTCACCCCTATAAAGTTGATTGGCATCCGGGTTAACCAACTTAATTCGATCAATAGCAATCAGCGTACTTGCACTTTGTCCTGCACCACGAATACTTATAGTTCCATCGCGGCCAATGACGAGTGATTCAAATTCTGGAATGGTAATAGGACCACCATCACCAAGAACAATTTGATTCGAACCATTTTGCAGTATTCCGTTGGAATCAAGATGGAAGTCGCCTCTTCGTGAATAAGTTTCACTACCATCTGTGCTTTGCACCACAAACCACCCCTCTCCATTGATGGTCACGTCCAGGTTCCTTCCTGTTGACATCAAAGGACCTTGGCTAAAATCAGCTCCAGCACCTTTGTCTGTAGAGTACACCCTGTCTGCTTGGCCATTACCATAAACAGGCGTGGGCTGAAAATTATTCAAAGTTGCTTTAAAGCCAATGGTGCTGGCATTAGCCAAATTATTGGCATTAGTCGTCTGAGCCAACATCGATTGCGATGCACCATTCATTGCGAGATATAAAAACTTATCCATATATTATGCCTTTAATTTTCTACTTAACTCTTATCACTAACGAATCTGTATAATTGTGTCCGTAATTGCATTCGACGTTTCTATCGAGCGTGCGTTGGCTTGAAAATTACGTTGAGCCGTAATTAAATTGACCAATTCTGCGGTCAAGTCAACGTTAGATGCCTCTAGTGCACCAGATTCGATTAAACCAAATCGGCCCGTACCACCGACTCCTGTTACTGGACTCCCAGAATCTGTGGTTTGCCTCCAAGATGCGTTGCCGACCCCCTTTAAGCCCTGACTATTAGGGAAATCAGCCATTGCTAACTGCCCAATTGGATTTGAAACGCCATTGCTAAATGACGCACGGATTAAACCCGTTTCAGAAATATCAAGACCCGTTAGTCTACCCGTAGAAAAACCATCTGGGCTTAATCGACTAACCGCAAAGTTAGAAGAAAATTGTGTTGTTGTATTATTGGCAAAGTCGTGAGTAATTGTGAGTGGGTCAGCACCATTGGACTGAGCTAATGCTACATTTTGAATTGTGGCAGGAGAGCTGCTTGCAAAAGTGCCATTACTGTTAAATGTAAGAACAGCAGGTTTTTGAACTACGTTTGCACCTGTTCCATTTGGATGGGTAACAGTTGGGTCGACGGCTGCATTGGCAATATCGGTTGGCTCACCGTCAAGATAAGTAAATACAAGCCATTGATTGGGGTCTCCGGCCAAGTTAGTATCAGTGGTCGGACCGTCATGTACAAAATAATAAGATGATATATGCGATGCACCCAGCGAATCAAAAACAGTACTCGACGTTGAGTGGGCATAAGTTCCACTTATTGACGGATTAAAAGTTGTTGGATCAGTTTGTGCGGCGGTTGAATTCAGGTTTAAGCCAACTTCAACTTCCGTAGTTGCCTGTGGTGAACCAGTGGATGCTGGGACTTTTATTGAGTTAGTTGTATTCAGACTGGTCGAGGTAACTGTACCATCCGCATCAACTGGAAACGTTTGTAAAAACTCCCGGCTGTTATTAGTAATGTATCCATCAGAATCGATTCGAAATTGCCCTGCACGAGTGTATGCAAGATCACTACCAGTGGCTTCTTGCTTTGTAATATAAAACCCTTGACCATTGATCGCAAGATCGAGGCTAGCATCCGTAAATTCCAAATTACCTTGTGAAAATTGCTGACTAACACTTGAGACCTGTACCCCGCTACCCACTGCATTGGGGCTATTGCCAAAAGACGATACTGCAAACAAATCACCAAACTCTCCTCGAGAGCGTTTAAAACCTGAGGTTGATACGTTAGCAATGTTATTACTTGTAATACTAAGGTCAGTTGTTGCTGCCTGCAAGCCACTTAGGGCTGTATTAAATGACATATTGTTATCCTTATTTTGCTGAATAGGTTACTAACCTAAATTATTTTACGGATTATCTTCAATTATCGATTTACAAAATTTTACGAACATCGGACATGCTGATATCACCGAGTCCAGAGATACTCAATGTTAGATCTTGTCCAGCAGTGCCAATGCTAACGCTTTCAACATCGACAACCGATAATATCGTGCCAGCTGAAATTGATGTTCCACGATTAACTTCAGCTGATATTGTGTATTTACCGTTAGAAAAAGGGGCTCCTGAGTCGTCTAGCCCATCCCATGAAAAATCAGATAACCCTTTGGGTTGTGCACCTAATAATTGTTGATGTACCAATTGACCTGCTGTGTTAGTGACTCTCACCGTGACTTCTTGCGCTGCTTGCTCAAGTTCGACTGAACCACTAAGCCCACCAGTAGCACCAAGGTAAATATCCTCGGATGGAATTAAAACTTTACGCCCCACCATGGTAGAAGCTTGCAATGCTTGATTGGATTGAAAAGAGGAACTCAATGAATTGAACGATGTATTCAACTCATTGACTCCACTTACTGTACCAAACTGAGCCATCTGTCCAAGGAAGTCGCCATTTTCCATCGGTTCCAATGGATCTTGAAAGCGAAGCTGAGCTGTCATAAGCTCTAAAAATTCGGCTTGACCTAATTCATCATTGGCTTTGGCTTTTGAAGGACTGGCATTGCTAAGGCCAAGCTGGGTAAATGTATTTTTTGTATCGATTTCATTCATAAGAATAGCCCTGTTGCATGTCCTGCGTAATTAAATTCATACATCTAGCTGCCTAACGACAATGCACGTAGCAATAAGTCACGAGTAGTACTGAGCACTTCGACGTTATTTTGATAGGCACGTGAGGCTGAAATCATGTTAGCCATTTCTTCTACCGCATTAACATTGCTACCAAATACATAACCTTCTTCATTGGCCAATTTGTGTCCGGGATCATACAGAGGTTTAGCTTCACTCTGACTTTGGATAATGCCAAGCATTCGCACACCGACTTTTTCTGGTCTGGAACGATCGTCCATCATAGCCTGAAAGACAGGATGTCTTGAGCGATAGGCCTCTTTTGCAGATGAGGCCAATGTTTCAGTATTTGCTAAATTACTTGCGGTTGTATTTAATCGAATTGATTGGGCACTAATGGCACTGCCAGATATATCAAAATTAGAAAAAAGTCCCATTATTATTCTCCTTTCAAAGCTTTAATTATGCCTTTAACACTACTATTTAAAAATGTGAAGCTCGTTTGGTATTGAAGTGCATTTTGTGAAAACTTAGCCTGCTCAACATGTGAATCAACGGTGTTTCCGTCTAACGAGGAATGTAAGGGGTTACGATATTTAAGTAACGGGTTGGAACTGGTTGCTGAATTAAGATTAATGTGTTTACTGTGACTACTCACCATATGTAAATTGTTAGGCTGTTGATTACCAGCTTGTTTTAGCATCGATTGGAAATCAATGTCGCGCGCTTTAAAATTTGGGGTATCAGCATTGGCTATGTTAGACGCCAAAACACTCGCACGCTTGCCCCGCATAATCATTGCATCATCATGGATTGAGAAAGCTCTTTCGAAACTTATTGGCATTGTTATGTCTCTTCACTATTAAGTTCAGATAATAACAATGCATTCTCAGTGCCATCCCATTATTTACTATTTATTTCAGGCACTTAACTAAAAATTTATTGAAGTAAATAGCGGCAAATGCGGCAATTAGTATGATCCTTTGCCGCTATTGCCGCATTTGAATTAAACCTGATGCACTTTCATAGCATCAATTACTGCTTGCCCTAATACGTCTGGATCAAACTTAGCAATAAATTTGTTTGCACCAACCTTGTCGACCATTGTTTGATTAAAAACACCACTCATTGACGTATGCAAAACAATGTATAAGCCTTTCAACCGCTCATCAGCTCTCACTTCAGTCGTAAAGGTATAGCCATCCATTTCGGGCATTTCAATATCAGAGATGACCATCGCTAATCGGTCCAAACGTGGATCTTTATTATCGGCCCAACTTTTAAGTAAATCGATGGCCTCTTTCCCATTCTTGGTGGTCAAGGTCTCCAACAACATATCATTCTCTAGCGTCTTACAAACCTGTTTGCGAGCCACTAATGAGTCGTCAGATATCAGTATTAAATTTTTCTCAACATGAGGATGTTCAACTTGGTCCCTAACTGCTTGAGAAAGACTTTCCCTTGTACCGACCACTTCAGACATCACACGTTCAACATCGATCACTTCAACCAGGTCACCATCAACATGGGTTACTGCTGTCAAATAACTTGAACCTTCAGATGTTCCACTCGGCGGGGCATGTATATCCTTCCAATTCAGGTTAACGATACGATCAACGCCTTGAACAAGAAAACCTTGAACGCTGCGATTATATTCAGAAATAATTAGGAATGAGTTTTTGATATCCTGTATTGGTGACCCTCCAATGGCCATACTGAGATCCATAATACTAATGGTTTTACCCCGGATATTTGAAATGCCTCTAACAACTGGATGAGATTGAGGCACAATCGATAACCTTGGGCACTGCAGTACTTCTCTCACCTTGAATACATTAATACCGTAAAGTTGTTGACCACCCAGTCGAAACATTAACAATTCTAATCGGTTTTGTCCTGCTAACTGGGTACGTTGGTCAACCGATGCCATTATACCGGACATATTCTGCTCCTAATTCATCACGTGGCAATTTTAAAATAGATTACTTACAGTAAGCTTGTCGGCAAAGGCTGGAAGGACTTTAATAATGAATAATGGCTCGTTAATTGCATTAAGTTTTAGAGATAACGGATATTTCTTCAAATTTAATTTTTTAGATGCAATACACGTTATGTGGTAACTATCGTTATTTAGTTATATATTTTTTTAAAAAATGGTGAACTTAAATTGAACACTTACAGACCGTCTAATACGTTATATTTAACCTTAGTTTGTCTGGGTTTGATGATAGTAAATGATGGCGTAAAAGCAGATCAATATCAAAGTCTCGAATCGATTCAGTTTCAGGCAGAAGAGTATATTATGCAATTTGACTATAAAACCCCCTATCTACCTGAAGCTAAAACCAATTATCTTGACTCTAGATTAAAGCTAGCTAACTGCAATAAGCCGCTTCAAGTAATATTTTCTAACTTACAGAAAACCTATGGAAGAACTTCCCTTAACATAAGTTGCCAAAACTCATCTAAATGGCGCATTCATTTACCAATAAGTGTCAAGGTGTTTGATGATGTACTAGTGGTAAAACAATCTGTTAGCCGCGGTCAAAAAATTGACGCCAGCATGCTAGAGCATGTTAAAAAAAATATAGCTTTATTGAATCAAGGATATTTTATTCAAAAAGGTCGCTTAAAAAATACAGAGTCTAAGCTCAATTTAAAACGCGGAAGTGTTTTAACAGCTAACAATACTCGACCATCTGATCTCGTTAAAACAGGACAAAATGTAACGTTAATCCTTGATTATAATGGAATCAATATCAGGACTTCAGGTAGGGCTCTTCAGTCAGCTAAAATGGGCCAGCTGATTAAAATCAGAAACACACAATCTCATAAAATTGTAGAGGGCATTGTTTCTGGTATAGGCCTAGTAAAAGTTAATCTTTAATTTAAATGCAGGCTATTTTTCATCGAATAATAGATTAAAAGGATCCTCTAATTTTTAGTGATAACGATTTTTTTATGAAAAAGCAATTCGCTCAAAATAGTTATTAATTAAATTAAACTTTGCACATAAACAGCCGATTAATAAAACATGAAATTACATTAAGGAGTGTTTGAAATGACAGATGCCATCAACACACAAAATAGATTGCAGTCAACAGTAATAAAATCAGATACACAGCCCACCGCAAAAAAGGATACGGGCTCTCTTTCGCGTAGTGAAGAGAATGCAACAGCAAAGTCTGGTGCAGCGGCTATCGTCGAGTTAAGTAACTCAAATGTTTTACAAGACTTAAATACCTCTGTTCAAGTAATACCTGAAGTTAATGCAGCCAAAATTGAAACAATAAAGCTTGCAATGACACAAGGCGACTACCATCCTAATGCTGAAGTAATTGCTAAAAAATTTAGTGAAATAGAAAAGTTATTACCATGAATTTAAATTCATCTAACTTATGTCATGAGGGAATGGATCAACTGCTTCAAACTCAACTAGCAACAGTTGAAGAAGTTAATCGTTATTTAATTGAACTAAAGGCTTCAATTGGTCAAAACGATATTGAAGCATTAAATGCAACGCTGTCTGCAGAATATCTTCCCATTAACGAGATTGAAAATCTTGAAAATCGTCGCCATCAAATATTAATTCAATATGGATTTGAAGCGAGTAATGATGGCCTATCAGAATGCATTAAATGGTGTGATGATAATGATGGTATTTTATTTAAACGTTATCAAACTTTAATTGCTTCGTTAGTTCAGTTACAGCAGTCTATTCAAATCAACGCATTGTTAGTTAACAAAGGACAAGAACGTATAAAAAAGTCGGTTAGTCTGCTGACAGGACAAGTGAACAATGAAAAATCGAATACTTATTCGAAAAATGGTCAAACTTATGACTCTATTAGCAAACGGAGTATTTCTCAGGCTTAACTTTTTATTGAAGAAGAAGCCGATCATAAGCTTATTTTCTTAATTTATTTTGTACTAATTTCTCGATTAAATAAACAGAAATGTCGTGGGATTATATTACGACCATAAAGTCTGCCCAGCCTCAAGCGCATAAAAAACGTTATCTTATCGTTTAAGACCCAATGGATTTTCAATATCTACATTATCCATAAAGGGCTTTCTTCTATCTTTATGAGTTACTTGATATATCAAACCCATCCAATTACCAACCACGGCGCTGGCGGTGTCATGCCAAGTATTATTAAGCTTTGACAAAACTAATGATTCTGGGAAGTCAGGCATTTCAAGTTGATGATTCTTTGCCAATTTAACTCTCGATTCAAACTCACGCATTAACGCTGACTCAAATACCCCAAAATACTTGGTCGGTAATGGTGGATAGGTCGTAAGTTCACCCAGAATATATCGAGTAATCTCTCGTTTATATTCTTTTAACAATGAAATAGTGTCATATTCTGGATGACCCTGAAAAAATACGGTACGAAAACCATCAGCGCTAGTTGCTAGGTGAATGCAACCATCATCACCCGTTACTAGTGCCTTTAACCCGGCTGCAACAAATTGTTGTGCATCTACATTATTCCAACGAGAATGAGGAACGTCAAATTGCGTATTAATGTCGACGACTAATGGGTGACTTTGGTCAATTACGTTATGCGGAAAAACACCCCATTTCTTATAAGGCTTTTGTACCCTTTTTTGTCCATATCGAAACTCAAGCACTGCATGAGTTGCTAGGCAAGAACATAAGGTCGAAGTTACGTTTTCATGGGCCCAATCAGCCACTTCAATGAGAGATTCCCAAAACACTTCTAAAGAAAGTTCAGGACCCGTTACATTTGCACCAGTGATGATCAAAGCATCCAACCCCTGAGCTCGAACTTGATCGAAGCTTTCATAATGCTGATCAATGTGAACCTGAGCGGCTTTACCTCTCGGCAATGTATCGAGTGTAAACGGGTGAACGTAAAATTGTGCAATTGGATTACTCTCCCCTATTAACCGAAAAAACTGCCTTTCAGTTGCGCCGAGAGCTAAGTCAGGCATCATGTTTAATAAACCAATGTGCAATTCGCGAATATCCTGATGCTGAGCAATATTAGGTTTTAACACTTTCACACCTTCCGCCAACAGTTTGCCAAATGAAGGTAAGTTATTATGAGCAACTAAAGGCATTAAAGATTCCCCATCAGACTTTTACTGTTTTCACTTTGACGGGCTATAGCTAATTCTATTAAGGTTAAAAAATCCTCTTCATTTTTAACTTTTGCTACTTCATCTGATGTCACCGTATAACCATGTGGATGAGCAATTGCTTCATATCTCGGTATGCGAGAGTGAAACAGATGTGGAAATACCCACCTTGCAAATTCATCAGGATCTATTTCAGCTGCATATTCAAGTCCACTTTCTTCAAAGTACATTTGAAGGTGTTGTTGCAGAAATTCAGCCCGATAAAAAAGAGGTTTAGGCGAGCTTTGGGCCCTTTGCACCAGTATTTCTTCCTGGACTTGATTGGTAACTTGAATATACAGTATTAAGCTACATTCAATTAAGGTTTCAATCACCTCAGGCTCTTCAAGTTCGCACAAACTACCACCAACATCGTTAATAAAATGCGGGTAACCATAAATATCTTGAGATTTTTTAATGAATTCTGGTACTTCAAGCATAGCGTCAATCTCAGCTTGACGATAAATAGCTTGTCTTTTAATAAATTCATCGAGTTCAACACCACCTAGTGCGGGGTTACCTAACTTACCAACAAAACTTAATACAGGACCCAAATCGTCAATTTCGATATTGTTTCGTATGTGTATCCAGTCTTTACGCAACAAATCTTTTAAAAAAGGAACTTGCATCGCTTGTTGTTTAATCATATCGAGAATATGTTCATCTAAATAACGAGTACCAATTCGATAATCACCTGAATAATGAAACCAGTTTTTACCCTGCAACATGCCCGAAAGATAAGACTTTCCAACACCCGACATACCCAACAATGTAACGTTTTTATTCTTCCAGTAACGGAATTCTTCAACAGTAAACTTCAAAACTCGCTCCAAAGAACATAAAGAAGTAAGTATGCAATATCGTTAAGCTCTGTGGAACCATCAGTTTTCATTTTACTTCAATACTGTTCGTCGTTATATTCCGCCTAAATTCTAATTGAAAAGGACAATGGCTGTGTTATTTGATTATATTATTGTTGGTGCGGGATCAGCCGGTTGTGTTTTAGCAAATAGACTAACCGCCAACGGTAAGTATTCGGTACTAGTTTTAGAGGCCGGAGGCAGTGATCAGACCTTTTGGATACAAACTCCAATTGGTTACGGTAAGTCGTTTTATAATCCAAAAGTTAATTGGATGTACACCACAGAAAAAGATCCTGGTCTCAATAATCAAGCCAATTACTGGCCACGTGGCAAGGTTGTTGGTGGATCAAGCTCAATCAATGCGATGGTTTATATCCGCGGACAGGCTGAAGATTATAACCACTGGCAAACATTAGGAAATTCTGGGTGGGGCTGGGATGATGTACTCCCCTACTTTAAAAAATCAGAAACTAATTCAGATGGCGGCAATGAACATCGTGGAGATAGTGGTCCTCTGTATGTTAATAATGTGAGTAAGCAATACCATCCTTTGACCAAAACCTTTATTCAAGCAGGACAACAATTTGGCTTTAATTATAATGCTGATTTTAATGGCGCAAGTCAGGAAGGTTTAGGGTATTACCAAATCACGACTAAAAATGGACTGCGCATGTCAGCTGCTCGAGCATATTTACACCCTGCACTCAAACGTGACAATTGCCAGATAGTGACTGATGCTCAGGTCAATCGAATATTGTTCCGTGATAACGCGGCTTATGGTGTTGAGTATAAAAGACACGGTGAAATTCATGTGGTGTCTGCCAACCGAGAGGTCATTGTATGTGCGGGTACAATTAATTCACCTCAACTATTACAACTGTCGGGCATAGGCCCTTCTAAGCTACTGAAAGATCTTGCGATCCCTGTGGTGCATGCGACTGAGTTGGTCGGACGTAACCTGCAAGATCACTTGGGTTACACTCATTATTATAAATCCAAAGTGCCTACTTTAAATAATCAGCTTTATCCGTGGTGGGGTAAGCTAATGGCTGGAATAAAATATGTCTTAACGCGGCAAGGTGTATTGTCGCTGAGTGTGAATCAAGCCGGTGGTTTTATTCGCAGTAATCCCAATAAACTCAGTCCCAATTTACAAATGTATTTTGCTGCAATTACCTATTCATCAGCCCCAGAAGGTAAACGCCCACTCATGCAACCAGACCCATACCCAGGCTTTTTAAATTCAGTGGGGCAATTGCGACCAGCCAGCCGGGGGCATCTTGAAATCAGTTCGACTGAGCCAACCACCCAGCCAAAAATTTATCCTAATTACTACTCGGCTGAGGAAGATGTCGTTGAAATGTTAGAGGGCGTTAGAATATTGAGAGCATTGGCTGAAACCCCCGCATTATCAAATATTATTGAACATGAGATGACACCGGGGCTTAATATACATTCTGATGATGAATTAATCGACGATATCAAGCAGCGAAGTAGTACTGTTTTCCACCCGACTAGCACCTGTATGATGGGATCAAACACCCACGATTCCGTGGTTGATTCTCAAGGGCGAGTTCATGGTGTGCGACAATTACGAATTGTCGATGCATCAATATTTCCTACTGTTATTTCAGGCAACACTAATGCCCCTGTAATAATGGTTGCAGAAAAAATAGCTGATCAAATTTTAGCTTAAAACTTCTCAAAATGGCGACTATGGGAACACCATACCCACTAAACCAAAGATTTATACTGAGTTTTATTTTACTGACCTTAATCCAACCGTTGACATTATTGAATTCATTTAGACACTTACCAAAATCACTCCAACATGATTCGCCTATTCACGGAATAAGCGCCATGCTCATTAGTATTGTTTTATTTTCTGCAATGGATTCAATTGTGAAATGGTTGGGTGGTAGTTATCCCACTCACCAAATCATGTTCTTTCGTTGTGCAGTTGCCATGGTGCCTATCGTTGTCATTATTACTATGCGGGGTGGCATTTCGTTGTTACGAATACAAGAACCCTTTTTATTGTCCTTACGTTGTTTACTCGGTATCACAGCCATGGGGTTTGCATTTTATGCGTTTTCATTAATGCGTCTTGCTGATGGCCTTGCGATTTTACACACCACACCTCTTTTCATGACGGTATTGTCGATTATGTTTTTAAAAGAACGCGTTGGCTTGCATCGTTGGGCTGCTGTTATGGCTGGATTTATCGGAATGACAATTGTAGTACGCCCAGGCAATAGTATGTTTGAAAGTGGAAGTTTTTATATGTTATTGGCAGCTTTTTGTATTAGCTGCACCACAATATTAATCCGTCATCTGAGTATTCGAAGTGACCCCGTTAACTTGACATTTTATTTCACAATGAGTGGTGTGCTAATTAGTTCGATTGCGATTTTTTTTCTTGGTTGGCAAGCACCCGAGGGGCGAGACTGGGCATTTTTTATTGCGGTAGGGTTTTTAGGTGGCATGGCTCAATATCTGATGAATGTCAGTTATCGACAGGCACAAATTTCAATGGTGTCTCCACTGAAGTATCTGAGCATAGGCTTTGGTGGCATGATTGCCTATTTTGTTTGGTCTGAGTTACCCGATCTTCAAAGCCTCGTTGGTATTAGCATTATTATAGCCTGCGGCCTTTATACATTACATCGAGAGTTGTTCCACAATCGTAAATAAAAACATGCCTAAAAACGTAAATTTACAAGCTTATGTCATGCTGACCTTTGTAACCTGGGGTTGGGGATGTAATGCTGTATTTAGCAAAATTGCAGTAGATCAAATATCACCCATGATGTTGGTAAGCTTACGTTGGATAGCCCTGTTAATTTTACTTTTAATTTTTTCTCATCGGCAAGTTGTCAAAGATTGGTTAGTCATCCGTCAACATTTTATTTATTTTGCTCTGATGGGCACAATTGGATTTACGTTTTTCAATGCGTTGTATTATGTGGCAGCTCACACAACTTCAGCAATCAACATAGGCATTATACAAGGTACAACTCCTATTTTTGTTTTTATTGGTAGTTTTTTATTTTTAAACTCAAAAATGACAGCTTTGCAAATAATAGGTGCGAGCGTTACGCTTATTGGCGTTATTGTGGTAGCAACTAAAGGTGAGTTTAAACAACTGGATGAATTGGTTTTTAACCGTGGTGATTTATTTATGCTTATAGCCTGTTTTTTTTATGCGACCTATTCTATCGGTTTGACTCGACGACCTAATATTGCACCATTGTCACTGTTTACGCTTTTGGCGGGGTTTGCTTTTTTAGCATCACTTCCCTTATGGATAATCGAAATTCAATATCAAGGTTTTCAGTCACCCACCGCCACTGGCTGGACTATTGTTGCCTTGGTAACACTATTACCCTCATTGTTTTCCCAACTATTGTTTATCTATGCGGTTGGATTAGTGGGACCTGGTAGATCTGGCATGTTTGTTAATCTGGTACCTATTTTTGCTTCAGGCATGGCCGTACTATATTTAGATGAAAATTTTGAAGACTTTCATGCCATATCATTAGCACTCGTATTGTGTGGTATTTTCATAGCTGAGTTTGGCAAAGGTGAAAAAGTCAAAATAACCGCCTAGTGTAATTTTATATTATTATCACTGATTATGCTTTCGCCCTCAAAAAAAATAGTTTCTGCTGCAAGCACACAATATAACTGGCACCTTTTGCTTCGTATCTTTATACCTTTCGCTCTGGGCTATTTCTTGTCCTATTTTTATCGCGTTGTTAATTCGATCATTGCTGGTGACCTCACTACCGAACTAAATTTAAATGCTACTGAACTTGGTTTTTTAACTAGCACTTACCTCATTACGTTTGCCGTCATTCAATTACCATTGGGGGTTTTGCTTGATAAATATGGGCCTCGAAAAATAGAAGCAGTGCTATTACTCTTTGCAGCCATGGGTTCAGCTATTTTTGCATCAGCGACAAGTTTTAACATGCTGGTAATTGGGCGCGCGTTAATAGGTCTAGGTGTTTCAGCATGTTTAATGGCTGCTTTTAAGTCATTTGTCCAATGGTTCCCATCTGACCGTTTACCGTTAGCTAATGGATTACACATGACGGCAGGTGGATTAGGTGTTCTTTGTGCTTCATCGCCAACCGCTTGGTTACTTGAAAATTTAATTTGGCGAGATCTATTTTGGATCTTGGCAGTAGCAACATTACTGGTAGCAATTATTATATTCCTCGTTGTTCCTGACAAACCTTCACCGGTTGCAAAAGTGCGCATGACTCATCACATAATGGGCATATTCCATGTTTTTAACGATCGATATTTTTGGCGAATTATTCCTATATCCGTTTCAACACAAGCCACAGCATTAGCCTTAATTGGATTATGGACAGGTCCATGGTTTGCGGATATTGCTGGGTTTAATGACACTGAAGTAGCCAATTCATTACTACTGATTGGAATTTCTATGATTGCTGGATATATCATGATTGGCTATACCGCTTACTTTTTGAGTAAACGGGGCATTAATAGCATCACTGTCGCACTAGTTGGGATGAGCATATTTATGCTAACCCAAATAATACTCGTATTCCATCCTGTTTATTTTGCTCGAATTACCTGGATGTTATTGGGTTTTTTTAGCACTAGTTCGATTTTAATCTATGCTGCACTATCACAACATTTTTCAGCTCAATATGCAGGACGCGCAAATACTGCGTTAAACTTTTTAGTCTTTGCTTTTGGTTTTTTAATCCAGTGGGCAATTGGTGCAGTCTTAGATGGCTTTCCGTCTAGGAGTGAAGGCAGTTACTCATTAGAGGGCTACCAACAGGTATTCATTTATTTGATTATGCTTCAAGCTTCCTGTCTAGTTTGGTACGTTCTGAGACGAAGACATTGGTAATATCACAGCCTTAGGCGTCCCTTGGCGCCAAGACGCCAAATAATCTGTATTTAAAACAGCAATAGCCTTCAAAATATAATTTTCCATTCAGGCGAGAGCCTTGCACCGGCCTCTAATTAAATTCTCGAAAGGTCATTTTGGTTTAGGGCAAATTAGTCTTTTTACCTTCGTTATCGCTTTCAGTTTCGCTAAGATCCTTTTCGTCTGGTGCATTTAAACTATCTTGCCTATTAGCGCGATCACTCACCCCAACAACTTTGCCTGCATTACTACTGCCATCGAGTGAATCGGCCTTAAAACCACCAAACATATCGCCAAATTCTGAAAGAATCCCCGTCATTTTTTCACGCATCATGGTCAATTCTTCGGTAAGCGTTACATTTTCAGTTCTCAGTAGTTCTAAGTTGTCGGCAGTATTTACTGATTCTGCTTCGGAAGTAACTTCTACTCGTGGGGGCTTCAAGTTTTTATAAACATTAATTAAATCGATAATTGAACTATCAAGGCTGGTTATTTGGTCCACATCAGATTTCATCAAGATGTCGACTATCTTTTGCAGAAACAGTCTTTCCTGTAGTTCCAGCTTTTTAGACGTAGCAGATAGCTCTGCATCATTTAAATCATAAACTGCTTGTAAGAAACCTTCTGTTTCTTCAGTTCTGGTTTTTGATCGTACTTTAAATTGAGAAACCAGTTGTTCAACCGCATTTTTAAGCTTCTTTTGAGACTTAATTTGAAACCAAACAACAATAAGTAGGATGGTCAGTAAGATAATGCAAGCTTCCGCTAACAAAACCACAACCAGTGAGTTAATGTCAAACATTGAAAGGCTCGCCTTCTTTGGATTTTACTATATCGGTCAGCTCGTCATCTAAAGAAAGACTCTCATTTTTAGAGCGACGTCGTAACACAATGAATATACCTCCAATAATTAGGATAAGAATCAGATTAGACACGCCTACAATAATCATGACTTGTGCCCAATTAATTTTGTCAACCGTCTTATTGAGTTGATTTACATCTGCCTCTACGGGTTTTAAATTTTTTACTTTTGATAATTTTGATGACTTAATTTTTATTTCAACAGGTTTATAAACACCCACCATCGAAAACCTACCAAGGTCATAAGTTTGTTTTTCACCATTAATTGTTTGTGCCGAAACTTTAATGTGAGCCTGAAAAAGTCCAGCTTGGTTAGCATTGAATTGTGCTTGCCAAATACCCAAGTTATTATTTAGCTCCAAAGCAAACTGATCGCCATTTGGAGCTTTCATTTGAATATCTGGCTGAAGCGTATTAGCCATTAGGTATTCCTCCCGTGCTTCAATGGTTAGTCGATAGGTGCCTGGATCAGCTATTGTCCTGATGTTGACTTTGACTGGCCACTGCACCTCAAAATCAATCCGTTTACCTCGATTAAATGTTTGGCTATCAATTGTTACAATGAAGCTATGCTTGCCCTCAGCCAAACTTCCATCAAATTGATGGACGTATTGGCCTTTATTTTTAGGCACTTCGCTATGAATGAGCGATAATTGGTTTTCAGAATCCTTTTGATCCATGTGTCTTAAATCAAAGGTAACGAATCGTAAGAAACTATTCTTACTAATTTTTTTACCTTTATTATGCAGTTCTGCCACGATTGTAATCGGCTCAGAGGGTGAAATGTAGGCAGGCACCCCATTTAATTTTAACTTCAAATCAGTCACAACCATTAGCTTATTATCTGGATCACTATGGGCATCGATTTTCCAGATACCTACCGTTGGTTTTTTAATAGTAATTAGGTCGTAGCCTTCTTCACTGCGCCAGATTGACTTGCCTTTTTGTTGAAAACTAATCGGAGTGGAATCTGGTGGATATAAGTGTGTTGGCATACTGCCTTTTGGACGGAATATGAGCAATGTAAGTTCTTTGATACTTTTATCAACTGTAAACTTATCGCCTTCCAACTCAATCATATCGGGATCAGTGGCGCGCTCAAATAATTTCAGAAATATTTTTTGTAATTCCTTTGCTGATTCAGCGGTTTCAAATGACCCTCCCGTTTCAAGCGCCAACTGCTTAAGCAAAGTTTCATCAGTGTCTTTTGATAATGCAATGGCATGGACTTTTGCACCAGACCTTTTCAATGCTTGGATACTTTCCGATAAAATCATCTTTCGCGATGCCTTGTTCACCTGCGTATCTGTAGAAATATCAACTTGTCCATCAGTAAGTAAAATGACGCTACGGTTGGCTTTGGCATCTGCCTCTATCCAATCAAGAGTAGCCCTTGCCAGCGCGCTTTCAATATTGGTATGTAACCCATTTGAATGGATTTCAGTGACACCTATATCAGCTTGCCGACGCCAAGCTTTATTTACCTCTCCCCACTTCACGGTCATATTGACATCACGCCCAAAGTTCCAGACCCCCGCATACGAACCGTCAGGTATTAAACCATTTAACATTTTTAAAGCAGGGATTCGAAGGTTAAGAGGGTCTGTTTTCTTCATGCTGCCAGACACATCGATTAAGACTCGAATATCATTGTAGCTAGCAGTTGCAAGGGCACTGTGACTAATGATCAGCATCAGCAGAGGTAATACAATGTTAAAAAATGGCTTCATGTTATTAAGATAACCTCTGGACATGAAATTTTTATCGGCGGTTTATTAATAATATGAAACCCTCTCTGATTTTTTTAAATTCTGTTTATAAAAGTAGTTGAAGTTGTCACTTATACAAGTCGATTTTTATAGACAGCGCTATAATTAGATTTAAATTCAATACAAAAGCCAGAATAAAACTTATGGCAGACAAGTACCCCAACCTCGTTATTAATGCATCAACCTACGATTTATGTGTGCGGGCGTTTAGAACAACGAGAAAGTTATTAAAGCTCAATATAAAACTTCATGAAGAGGAACAGAACACCAAGAAAGCCAGTAATACTGGTGATATTTTTCTGTTTAATCATTTTGCAAGGTTTGAAACTTTTATCCCGCAGTATCTCCTCCACGAGGCAACTGGTGTCTATTGTCGATCTGTTGCCTCTGCTGAATTTTTTGATAGTGATGAACGGTTTAGTCAGTTTTTATACTCCATCGGTGTTGTACCAAATGACCTTCCCGACCTATTCCCCTTTTTAGCTAAAGAAATATTACATGGCAGGAAACTCATCATGTTCCCAGAAGGCGGCATGGTGAAAGATAAGCAAGTGATCGATCAACAGGGTCATTACAATATTTTTTCACGAACTGCAAACAGGCGGCGTAAACATCATCGTGGTGCAGCCGTGATAGCAATGGCACTAGATGCGTTTAAAGCAGCTCTTTTAAATGACTTTACGAAAGGTAATTATCAACAGGTTGAGCGTTGGGCAGAACAACTAGAGTTCAACACTAGCGAGGAGCTAATGGTAAAGGCCTTTAAACCAACGGTCATTGTGCCAAGCTACATTACCTTTTACCCGATTCGCGTCAGCGATAATATTTTGTATAAAGCCGTTAGGCTATTCAGAAAGGGCATCAATAAACGATTTGCTGAAGAACTAATTATTGAAGGCAATTTACTTTTTAAAGACACTGATATGGATATCCACTTTGCAAAACCGATTGTAGCCGGTGATTATTGGCGTTGGTGGGAAAAAATGCTCTTACCCCACGTGGTTAATCAATTCGGTTCATTATCTGAATTATTTAACCTTGAACCAGATAAAGAACATCTTGGAGGCAAACTTCATTCTCTTGGTATGAAGGTAAAGAGTCATAAAGTACGTGATGACTACATGCAATCAATGTATGAAGCAGTCACAATAAATCTAAGCCATATTGCTTCTTATCTAATATTGGCTCTATTCAAACAAGGATTGGAACGACTCGACTGCGCTCGGTTCCACAAGATGTTGTATTTCAGTATCAAGAAAATACAGGCTACAGATTATTGCTTGCATCGAAGTCTGCGCAATCCAGAGGAATATGGCGCCCTTATTAATCAAGGTACAAGCCGTCTAGACCAATTTTTAAAAACAGCTCAATCATTATCTCTGGTACATGTCGATAAGGGCTGTTATTTGCTCGACAAAAAACTAATCCACGACTTTGGGATTGACGACATTAGAACTGAGAATTTGATTGCCGTTTATGCCAATGAGATATCGCCATTGTCGAAAGTAACCGACATGATTAAATCAAGCATTGAGTATGTTGATACAATGACCGTTGAACAATTTGCTCAGTTTCGATTATGTGACGAAGCAGTTGCCACTCAGTGGGATAAAAATAAATATAACAAAACCAAACATGATGCTATTAATCAGCAGCAAACAGCAACAGCCGACCCAAACTGGTTTTTTCTTAAAGCGATTAAAGAGCCTGCAAATGCAGTGTTGCTAATTCATGGTTTTTTAGCGGGACCAGCAGAAATGCGAAATCTGGGTGATCGGTTGAATGAACAAGGGCATCATGTGTTAGGTGTGAGATTAAAAGGCCACGCAACGTCTCCATGGGATCTGAAATATTGTGACTGGCAAGAGTGGTTATATTCTGTTGTTCGTGGTTTCGACATAGTTAAAGCCTTTAGTCAAAATATTCACATTGTTGGATTCTCTACCGGTGGCCTTCTTGCTTTGATGCAAGCTTCACTTCATCCACATAAAAAATTGAAATCAGTAATTAGCATCTCTGCTCCTGTTGAATTCAAGAATAAAAACCTAAAATTTGTGCCATTGCTGCATCATGCTAATCGGTTGGCTCAGGGAATCAAGCTAGAGGGTATTATTCCTTTTCAACCCAACGAACCTGAACATCCTGACGTTAATTATCAGCACATACCCATCCGAGCACTATATCAATTACAACAGCTGGTTGAACAACTTATGAGTGAGCCTTTAAAAATACAAGCCAAAACCCACTTATTTCAATCTAACAATGACCCCGTAGTTGAACCTTCAAGTGTTGAGAGTTTGTACCGAAATATCGAGGCAAAAGAAAAATCTATCACCATGATTGAAGCAAACTGTCATGGCATTGTTTACGACAACATCGATGATATTCATCAGAAAATTATCGAATTGATAAAAATATGAATGGACGTATGCCCAGAGCATAATCAGTCTGGGTTAAAGCGCAGAAAGATCTTGCAAAAAATAAACATTGAGTCTATTAAACTTTTTAAATACCTGATTTGATTTACCATTTTTCTCGATGGATTATATTTTATCACGGGCATAAAAAAAGGCGCCTAATTCGACGCCTTTTCATCCCTAGCTGCTATATTTTTTTAATGCTGCAGCTTCTCCTCCAGTACTCGGTTTTAGTTCTGCAACTCAAAACTATAAAAAGTTATAAGGAAATAATTAAAGACAGTAAATCACAATCACTTATAACTTACCACTAAAATATGACCTGTGATGGAAGGCGAGTATTAATTTTGATTGACGTGATCGTAACAATCGGTAACACTTTAAGTGTCGATTTGATATCAGTGAACATACTCGTGCCAAGATCCACACCTGAGACTAGACCTAACGAAATAACGATCATCGTTGTTCTCATTGCTCTGCTGCTTTTATTACCGCCCATAGTTGTTTTGTGGTCATTTAATGATAGTTATTGGCTAGTACCCTACCTAATCTGGTCTATTATTATTTTATTGAGCTATTGGTTGCAACGGCATTTAAAAAAACATGCACTTTGAACTATGGCAACTGTTTCTGGTTAGCATCCTTTACTTGGGGCTGCTTTTCTTGATAGCGACTGCGACTGACCGTCATTGGATACCCCCTTCTATAGCTCAACACCCTCTGGTATACACATTATCACTCGGTGTTTACGCTACATCTTGGAGTTTTTACGGCAGTGTTGGGTTCGCACAAAAACAAGGTTTTAGTTTCCTCGCTATTTACCTCGGCGCCACGATTGCTTTTGTCGCATCGCCTATTCTATTACGCCCCATTCTAAAACTAACCGAAAGTTACAGGCTCGCATCACTGGCCGATCTCTTTGCATTTAGATATCACAGTCAAACGGCTGGAGTGCTAGTCACAATATTCATGTTAGCGGGCACCCTCCCTTATATGTCACTTCAAATTCAGGCAATTACTAATACCCTTCAAATAATGACGCAAAGTGCTCAAAATGGACATATGGCCCTTGGTTTTTGTGTCACTATCGGTTTATTTTCAATTTTATTTGGAGCGCGCCATATCTCCCCACGCGAAAAGCATCATGGATTGGTAGTGGCAATTGCTTTTGAATCGCTGGTCAAATTGGTGACATTATTAACGGTGGGCTTATTCGCAATATTTGGAATATTTGGTGGGTTCTTCGAGCTTAATCAATATCTTGAACTTAACCCTGAAGCCAGTGCAGCGTTATTTAAACCCGTTAGAGAAGGTCCATGGGCAACATTAATGATGTTATCTTTTGCTTCTGCATTTTTATTGCCCCGTCAGTTTCATATGATTTTTGTTGAAAATACCAACCCAAAAGCACTGAATACTGCGAGCTGGGCCTTTCCGTTGTTCTTATTACTCCTCAATATCTCAATCCCACCCATTTTATGGGCAGGGGAATCTCTTAACCTCGGTATTCCAGCTGACTTATATGTACTGGGTATCACTTTAGACAGCAGCTCTAAAGTATTACCCATGCTCACTTTTTTGGGTGGTTTATCGGCTGCTAGTGCGATGATTATTGTCACAACACTCGCACTGGCTTCAATGTGTATGAACCATATTGTGTTACCTGCTAGCTTCCCTCTAAGATTATCCATTGGTATCAACATGTATCAGTGGCTACTTTGGGGTCGACGTCTAGTCATCGTACTGATTATTGCAGCTGGATATAGTTTCTACCTTGTTCAGCAGCAGTATAATCAAGGGTTAGTCGGCCTTGGGCTTATCTCATTTGTAGCTGTAGCTCAGTGTTTACCAGGCATTGTTGGTTTGCTTTATTGGCAACGAGCGAGCAAAGCAGGTTTTATTGCGGGTTTATTAACAGGTGGGTTTATCTGGGCCATTACCTTATTACTGCCATTGTTTGAACGTGCAGGCATTATCGCATTTCCATTTTTAAATATACCGAATTTAGCCATTAGTACGACAGACAGTGCTTTATGGTCACTTGCATTTAATGGCCTAGCTTTCGTCTTATTTTCATTCATGTTGCCCCAATCAAAAGAAGAAAGGGAAGTATCCAATGCGTGCTTTCGTAAAGGTTTTTTAGTACCTCAAGGCAAGGTCCGAGCTACTTCCATCAACGAATTTGAACATCAATTAGCTAAAATTATTGGCACTGACATTGCCCGTAGTGAAATTAAACGAGCCCTATCGGACCTAGGACTCGATCACAAAACTGTCAATATGGCTTCATTACCTCTATTAAGGGAACAAATAAACCGAAATTTATCTGGATTAGTAGGTCCAGTCTTATCTCGTATGATCGTCAATCAACATTTACAGATTGATCGAGCCACAAAGTCAGCACTCGCTGACACCATTCAGTTTGTAGAAAGTAAAAATGAAAAAACCCGTTCAAAACTTGAAGGTGTTTCAAGTGAACTCGACACACTGAGAAAGTTCCACTTTCAGGTATTACAAGACTTGCCTTTAGGTGTCGTATCAGTCAGCGAAAACAACCATATTTTAAGTTGGAATAATGCGATGGCGCGTCTAACAGGGATTGATCAAAAATCAATTGTTGGACAACCTATCGATAATATAGAGCAACCTTGGCAAAAAATACTGACATCTTTCATTTCGAATAAAAATTTTCAAATCAGAGAGTTAAAAGCAATAATTAATTCTGATTCTTATGTCCTGAATTTGTTTAAGGCGGTTGTCAGTCATGACCAAAAACAACGTAGCGGTATTGTAATTCTTATTGAAGATCATAGTCAGCGTTATTCACTAGAAGAAAAACTGGCACACAGTGAACGACTGGCCTCTATCGGTCAACTCGCGACAGGGGTTGCACATGAAATAGGTAATCCTGTAACAGGTATTGCTTGCTTAGCACAAGATTTACAATCTGAACCAAACAATTCAATTATTTTACAGCAAGGTCTTGATCAAATACTGAAACAAACAAACCGCATAGACAACATAGTTCGATCTTTAGTCAACTTCAGTCATACTGACAGATACCACGACCATTCTGCTGACTCTCTAAGCCTTCGCGATACCATTGATCAGGCAATACAATTAATTTCACTAAACCATTTGAGCCAGTCATTAACTTATGATAACCAATGTGATGGGACTATTTATATCCTAGGCTACTCACAAAAACTAATTCAAGTTTTTGTGAATCTACTGAGTAATGCTACTGATGCTTCTAGCCAAGGTGGTAAGATCGAAATACAAGCCTTTTTAAACGGTCAGACAGTCAACACAATCGTTCGCGATTATGGAAAAGGAATCAGGAAGGATCATTTAGCCAAAATTTTTGACCCTTTCTTTACCACTAAACCCATTGGCGAAGGCACGGGACTTGGACTCTCACTCACCTATAACATTATCCAAGAACATGGTGGTAGTATTTCAGTGAGTAACAAGGAAGAAGGCTGTCAATTTGAAGTGTCACTCCCAAGATTCAAACCAATCCGTAATTGAACCCATAAAAAGCCATTCGTATGAGTCATATTTTAATTGTAGAAGACGAACCTATTATTCGCGAGAGCTTACTCCGCTTACTCGAAAAGCAAGGTCATAGTGTAACAGCGACGAGTTGTGTTGCTGATGCCATTGAAGAGTCAATACATGGCTATGACTTGATCATCTCAGACATTCGCTTACCTGGAGAACCAGGCACCGTATTGATCACTCAGGCGTCACCAATTCCCGTTTTAATCATGACCAGCTATTCAACAGTTCAATCTGCTGTCGACGCAATGAAACAAGGGGCAATCGACTATATATCTAAACCGTTCAATCATGATGAAATGCTATTAGTGGTGGACAGAGCACTTGAAAAAAAGAATATTGAAAGACAAAATACAATCCTGAAGCAAGAAGTGGCAAGAGATTATCCGATCGATGGCATGATCGGTAATTGTGAGCCCATGAAAAAAGTAATTGACCTCATTAACCGGGTTGCACCCACAGACGCCACCGTGCTAATTCTAGGTGAGACAGGTACTGGCAAAGAACTTGTTGCTAGGGCAATCCATGCGCAAAGCAGCCGTAAGAATAATCTACTAATCACTGTCAATTGCGCTGCATTTGCCGAAAACTTAATAGAGTCTGAACTATTTGGTCATGAAAAAGGCTCATTTACTGGTGCTTTAAAATTAAAAAAAGGTCTGATTGAAGCTGCAAATGATGGCACACTCTTTTTAGATGAAATTGGCGAGTTGCCGTTGGAAGCACAGGCCAATCTTTTAAGAGTTTTGCAAGAAAACGAAGTTCGTCGCGTTGGTTCTACCAAAACAATTAAAGTCAACGTCAGAATTTTGATCGCAACACACAAAAACCTAAAAAAGATGGTTGCTGCCAACCTATTTCGTGAAGACCTTTACTACCGACTGAATGTATTCGAACTCAGTTTGCCACCTTTACGTGACCGCGTTAAGGACATTCGGCAATTAGCTGATGCAATATTAACTAAAATGTGTCGTCGCATACATCGCAAATCAATTAAGTTTAGTGAAGAGGCTTATGAAAAATTAAAGCACTATCATTGGCCTGGCAATGTGCGTGAATTAGAAAACGTTATTGAGCGCGCGGTTATTCTTTGTATCAGTAAAACAATACAGGCCAATGATTTAGGGTTTACGCTAACATCTGTAATAGACAAGCCTAATACTGAAACTTTGAACGGTCTAGATCACCCTCTGTCGCTTGATAACTACTTTATTAATGTAGTAAAGCAGTTTCAACCACAGTTTAACGAGACTGAACTATCAAAAATACTGGGGATCAGTCGTAAAAATTTATGGGAACGCCGGCTCCGACTGAATATTCCTGCGCGTGAATAATAGCAAATAGTTACCGAATACAATCCTATAGACTAACGTTTAGACCACCTACCAACATGGAATTATTCATGGCCGACATTGTTATTAAAGATTTATCAAAAAATATTGCCAACACTATTTTGACTGGTTTCAATCGACATTTTTCAATTTTCTCAAAGATAACCAAGGGGGCCCAGGAACGTTTTGAAAATGCTGATTGGGACGCTGAACGCCACGCATCCAGAAAACGAATATTATTTTATGATGCACGTGTAAAAGACGCGACACAATTCCTCAAAAAACAATTCGACATGAGTCATTTTATCGGCCCATTGTGGCTTGATGTTAAACGTGACTTTATTCAACTAATTCAAAATCATCACCAGCCTGAGCTAGCAGAAACTTTTTATAATTCTGTTTTTTGCGGTTTATTTCATCGCGATTATTTTGATAATGACTATATTTTTGTGCGCAGCGTGGTGTCGACTGAATTCATCGATTCCGACAAACCGTCCTACCATGTTTATTATCCAGCTAAGCGTGGATTTCGAGCGTCGATCAAACAGGTGCTAATCGATTCAGGTATTAATTTGCCTTTTGAAAATATTAACCGCGATGTTAAACACATTATAAAAGCCTTAATTAAATACCCTTACACGAGCCCAAGACATGCCCATCTAAACTTTCAATTTCAAGCTATTAGCTCTGTGTTCTATCGTAATAAGGCAGCTTATATTGTTGGTAAATGTATTAATTCTCATAGACAGATACCTTTTGCCATTCCAATATTACACACTGGAAATGGCTCGATTTTTGCCGATGCTATTATTATTGGTAATCAGGGATTGTCTAGACTGTTCGAATTTTCATACGTCTACTTTATGGTAGATCATCCCGTACCCTCCTCTATTGTTAAATTTTTACGGGGGTTAATGCCATCTCGAAAAAAAGAAGATCTGTATTCAGCCATTGGTTTACACAAGCAGGGGAAGACTGATTTTTATCGCGACTTTCTTCACCATTTAAAGCACTCAGAGGATGAGCTAATATTTGCACCAGGCATTAAGGGCATGGTAATGGCTGTATTCACCCTGCCTTCTTACCCCTATGTGTTTAAAGTAATTCGAGATCGATTTAAGCCCCCCAAAAAAGTGACCCGGCAGGAGGTATTAAATACCTATCATTTGGTTAAACAACACGATCGCGTAGGACGTATGTCAGATATACTGGAGTATTCACATGTTGCCCTTCCTCACCATCGTTTCGCCAATGACTTGTTAGATGAATTGCATGAGACCTGTTCGAACAGCATTTCACATGAAGGTGGTCATATTGTCATAAAACATGTGTATATTGAGCGCAGAATGATTCCCCTTAATATTGCTATTCAGGGTGCTGACGATGCTTTAGTTGAACATTTAATGCGTGGATATGGTCAAGCGATTAAAGAATTAGCCGGCGCTAATATATTTCCTGGTGATTTATTATTGAAAAACTTTGGCGTTACTGGTCTAGGAAAAGGACGAATCGTATTCTATGATTATGATGAAATATGTTACCTGACCGAATGTAATTTCAGAAAAATCCCTCCACCACGCTATCCAGAGGATGAATTTTCATCTGAACCTTGGTATAGCATTGCGCCCAACGATGTTTTCCCTGAGGAATTTGCAACCTTTATATTTGCGGATAATCGGGTACGGAAAGCCTTTTTAAAGCATCATAAAGACCTGTTAGACGCTGACTTCTGGATTCAGAAACAGGAAAATATTAAAGCAGGCATTTTTGAAGACGTATTTCCCTATCCGCAAAACATACGTTTTGGGTTTTCTGATTTATCAACAAAATACTGATGTAATCACGATTAACTCACGGGTATGATGCATCTTCTTTATAACTCACTCGCAGATTAAAACCTAATGGCTGAATTCTTTTTTGATTATGGACTTTTTACACTCAAATTATTAACCATCGTTATTGGCATTATTGCCATAGTGGTTGTCTCAGTTGCCGCCAGTATGAAATCAAAGGCTGCACCAGAAGGTCATATCGAAGTTACACGAGTTAATGATAAAATGGATTTGCTTCGAGACACCCTCAGTGCCGCGGTTGTTGATGAAGATGAATTTAAAATCACGTTAAAGAAACGTGCCAAGGTTGAAAAAGCAGAACGAAAAGCTCACCTTAAAACACTTAAAAAAGGTGCAAAAAAGAACGCAGAGAAGGACATTGAACCAGATCGAAAAAGTCGTGTCTTTGTGCTTGACTTTGATGGAGATATAAAAGCATCTGCCGTGTCAAGTTTACGTCAAGAAATAACCGCAGTACTGTCACTGGCTGATAAGAGCGACGAAGTGTTAATTCGATTGGAAAGTGGTGGTGGGATGGTTCATGCCTATGGACTCGCATCCTCACAACTACAACGTATAAAAGACCGCGAAATAGCACTGACTATTTGTGTCGATAAAGTAGCTGCTAGCGGTGGCTATATGATGGCTTGTCTAGCGAGCAAGCTTTTAGCTGCACCGTTTGCAATTATTGGATCTATTGGTGTTGTTGCTCAAATTCCTAACTTTCACCGCTTGCTTAAAAAGAATGACATCGATTTTGAAATGATCACTGCTGGCGAGCACAAACGGACGCTAACCATGTTCGGTGAAAATACCGATAAAGGTCGTGAAAAGTTTGCAGAAGATATCGAAGATGTTCACGTTCTTTTTAAAGAGTTTGTAACGTCTCACCGACCACAGCTCAATATTGAAGAAGTAGCGACCGGAGAGATTTGGTTTGGACAACGAGCCTTAGGCAAGGCACTTGTCGACGAACTCATGACTAGTGACGAATACATAAGCAATGCTTGTGAAAAAGCTGACGTTTTCGAAGTGAAATACAAGATTAAAAAAACGCTACCTGAGAAACTGGGTATTGCAGTTCAAACTGCTCTCGATGGCACTCTGTTAAAATGGTGGGATCGTGGAACAAAAAACCAATATTATAGTTAATAGAACAATGTACATTATGAGCAACAAGCTTTTGGGCACAAAGAATAAAGCTAAGTTAATATTACCATTTATTAGTTAAATAGTGCCCTCCAAGCAGTCCAATTGGCTACACTTTCAGCAATCATCGTGTAGCCATCATCGCTAGGGTGCACCTTATCTCCCGATACCAATGCTGCTTGATAGCGTGGGCTAATGAGGTATTCCTCATAAATAGATAGATAGTCGATTTTCAATTGGTTGGCAAGGACTGCATAAGCTCGATCATATTCAGCAATTTTTTTGTTATGCATTATCCAACGTCCATTGTGACTGTCGTGAGGGTTCACGGTTTCGTCCAATGGTGTCGGCCCTATCCACAAGACTGTTGATATTGCTTTTGCCTGAGACATAATTGTACGGGCATTCTCTAACGACACCTCTAATTCGACCTGCGGCTGGTCTGAATTTTTATAGGCAGCATCATTAAAACCAAAAGCAAAAATCAATAAACCGTTTGAGTCGCGACTGCGAGCCATCATTTCACTGTGCCAGCGTGCATCAATGTCAGTAGAGGTATCACCATTGATTCCAAGATTATAAACAGCGATATCACGACCATTTTTCTTCATTTCATGGCAGACTCGGCCAGGCCAACCACAATCAAGGCTGTCATTACAACCCAACGTTAAGCTGTCGCCAAAAAAGTAAATTCGATCATAAGGTAGGCTCATTTAAATTGCTCTTAACCGTGATTTAGATAGACTACTAAGCCTAAGAAATTGGGAAGCTATTGTCTATAAAAAATGATAAAAAAATGAACGTATCGTTATTCAATCATCCTAAATCTGATAGTACATTAACAGCATTAATACTTGTGTTAATCGCCACCTTTGTTCTTGCATTTCAAGATTCATTGGTCAAATTAATGTCATCTGATACCTCTTTTTGGCAATTTCAAACTTTGCGATCTTTGGGTAATTTAAGCTTTGTTTTAATACTCGCAATGGTTAGTGGTGGTATTAATCTTCTAGTGCCAAAAAACTGGAAAGCTGTTTATTTAAGGTCCATATTTTTATTGTTGTGTATGTTTTTTTTCTTTGCTGGCGCACCATTTTTAACTGTCGCACAGATGGCAGCGGGTCTTTACACCTACCCACTTTTCATTTCCTTACTGGCTGGACCAATATTAGGTGAAAAAGTCGGGGTTTGGCGTTATGGAGCGCTAGCATTGGGTGCTATTGGTTCAAGTTTAGTACTTTCTCCGTGGAGCAATGATTTTTCAACTGTACAGTTGTTACCCATCATTGCTGGTTTTTTCTACGGAGCTAATATTTTAACCATACGTAAAGCTTGTAGAAATGAAAGTCCACTTGCTCTTGCTTTTGCAGCAGGACTTGGTTTTCTAATCTTTGGGCTGATGGGTATCACAATACTTTCATTATTCCCCTTATCCAGCAGCATAAGAGAGACGATGCCGTTTGTCGCGATTGGCTGGCCTGAAATAACATTACTTATTGTCGGATTCGCAATACTGTCATCGATACTAAATTTGACAGGGAATATTTGTATTAGTCGGGCATATCAAACAGCTGATGCTAGTTGGTTAGCCCCAATGGATTACAGCTATTTAATATTTGCTGCTATCTGGAGCCGTATTATTTTTAATCAGTGGCCAAGTGAGCAGGCTTTAATCGGAATGGCCATGATCGGATTAGCTGGGGGGGTTACAACTTGGCGAGAAAAAGTTAAAGCTGAATCTACTTAGCTTATTGAAAGTAATCATCATTACCTACACATGTTGTTGGATACTAGCTTATAGGGATATCAATTTACTTCGATTAAATAACTTTCCCAAAGATCAAGAAAAATTCGATCACGCCTTCCATTTGCTTCTGGCCATAACTCTGCGGCCTCAAAAGCAACAGAATACAAATTTTGATAAGTTTTAATGCCTTTAGCAGATAGGTCGGGGAAAATATGGGCTCCATGATATTTATGAATTACTCCATGTCGTCCCCTAGCATATTGAGGCAACCGTGTATGTCCAGAATGACCATTTCGGTTCGTAAGGACTGATTGATTAATTTTAATAGAGGGCTCGCTTCTCTCAGGATTATTAAACTTTATAGCATTTTCCCGATGGTTTTTACGTAAGTATTCAAGGCTCAATTTAACTGGAACTGGAAGGTTCTTTGTAGAAGAATTATCAGCTTTACCCGTTTTTATTTCCTCGATCGACAGTATATCTGCGTTAATGTAAGTGGATAAGTCTGTTTGTGCCCATGAATCGAAATAGGGACGATTTAGATAATCTTCTGCTTGTATTAATTCACGACAATGTCGCCACCAATCAATTGAAATGTGAGGTGCTCGTGCACAACGGGATAATGCCCATTCTCGCCCTTCCCAAATGTAGCGAAAAGCCACGTGTTCTTCATCAACTTCAATTGGGCCAAAACCCTCTTTCCCCCCTAAATCATGTATGCCATCCATATCATGACTTCCTACGGGTATTGATTTTGAGAAACCTGTCAGTCCCTATCATTGAGTTTCGAGTTACCAAACTAGAAAGTAACTTTAAATCCATCGATTTCGACCCTTCCGGTTGTTGAGGCAATACTAAATAACGAAGTTCAGCCGTGCTATCCCAAACTCTAATCTCGATAGAATCATCAATTTCAACCCCAAACTCTTCCAAAACAGACCGCGGATTACGAACAATTCGAGATCGATAAGCCGCTGTCTTGTACCAAGCAGGTGCAATTCCAAGTATCGAAAAGGGATAACAAGAGCAAAGAGTACAAACTACAAGATTGTGTACGAGAGGTGTATTTTCAACAACTTGCAAATGCCCTGTTGCGGTGCCAAGAAAACCTAATTCATCAATCGCTAATGATGCATTATTCATGAGTCTTTGTTTAAACTCAGGATCAGTCCAAGCTAGCGCAACAATTTCAGCTCCACGTTTTGGTCCAATTACTTCACTATAAAGTTCTACCCAAGCATCAATTGTTTCACCATTTACCAAACCTTTTTCAACCAACAATGATTCTAATGTTTTTACACGAAGTGCTGAATCTGAGGGTAAATGTGTATGTAAGTGTTGATGAATTTCAGTTATTCTTTTCGAATCAAACTTAGACAATTAAGTACTCCCTTAGCTAGCTAAAACTTTAAATTACCGCATACCTATCTAAACAGACAAACCCATATCGATAATGATCTATTGCACTAAAAAATTAATACCACATATAGTAAGAATTTCAAAATATGCTGTCATTAATTAACCTCACAACAAAGAATAAATAAGTTATGACAAGGTATATAAAAGTTAAAACTTTATAAAGACACCTATTTTAATTAGCTCAAAATCAATGGTACTCACATCATGACCAACTTTTTTCATAATCTTGTAGCGCAGCTTTCAATTTTACATTTCTTTCTTGCCCAAAATATTTGTCATGCGCCATATAGATTTCGCCAACCTTAAGTGCTACCTCCTTAATTAAAGCATCATCGTCTCGATCTGGTTGAACAGGAATACGCAACATCGTATCACCACCATAAGTAGGGATAACACCTGAAAAAACGTCAGAAACTTGCGGTACGTTCTCACCCTTCTTAACTTTACGAATTAGCTTTCTAAGCTTGCGTCTTACCATTGAAACACCCCGATCAGTTACGCCAGTGTGTTCACGTTTATGAATATTAACAGGCCCTTGCGATACCCACGCGTCATAATCACCCGGATCACGCTGACGTTCTTCATAGCTTCGATCACTACTCTGCCCGTAAAAATCTGTTTTCCCATAACCAACATCATCTCTATTTGTTAACCCTCTTGGATCATCACCGTCTCGAAAATGACGCCAAGCTATGACCATCGTATGGGTATCATCTACCGGTGTAATCCAACGAGATAGACCGCACCGGGTAAAATAACGAGATTCTTCAGGTAAAGGGAAATGCCCACCATTTTGTGTAAAACTGGGTAGCATCTGATCGTGTATTCTAAGCCAAATAATATCATCTACGCGACGTGTATTTGTGTAAAATCCACCATAAGCACGATCAAAATATTCTATTTTTGGAAGTTCTGCAAAGGCATCAATAAATTGAGTTCTAACCGATTTAGTATGTAGATATACGGTATGAAATGGATCCCAAGCATTTTCCATAACTTGAAGCCAATTACAGGGCGACTCAATAAGAAAAGGAATCATCTCATCACCTTCTTCATCAAAAATATCATAGACAGGGAAAGGTGGTATCGTATCCTTTGGCCCCATATATGCAAAAGCTAAACCTTTGTATTCGACAACTGGGTAGGCACCAATGCAGGTGCCTTCTTTCAATTTACTGCCAGGGGGCTCACAGGGGCGTTCCAACACTGTTCCGTCGGTAGAATATTTCCAACCATGATAGCTGCATCGAATACCACCTTCTTCAATAATACCAAATTCAAGGGACATATTTCGATGAGCACAATTCAAATGAACAAGACCAAGTTGTCCTTTAGTTTCACGGAACAAAAGCAAATCTTCACCCAGAATTCGAATCCGATAAGGTAAATCCCCAATCTGATCAGTCATCGCCACGGGCATCCAATAGCGTCTTAAATATTCCCCACAAGGCTTGCCAGGACCGACTTCAGTCAGTTCAGCATCAGGTTCTTGATGCCAGATAAATTGGCGATCATGACCACGAAAATCACCTTTAGGGAAATTAATACTAGAAGACATAATTAAACTCTCATATCGTCAAAGAAAAAAAGAAACGGCACAAAATAGCACTTAATTTTAAAAACATTAAACCAACATATAAACTTAGTTTTTTTACAATGTAGGATTTGAAAGTAATGCCAAGGTTTAATAAAAGAATCCAATGTTAGATAATCGGATATAAATAACAAAAAATTCCGGTTAATCAAGACTCAGTTTAAATATTAAATTCATACACTTAGTAATGTCTGTCTCTTATACACATCTGACGCTGCCA
>OJEJ01000137.1_pt1 | contig 40599 bp, 39 predicted proteins | sample 1593271 | NCBI WGS metagenome assembly OJEJ01 (sample SAMN05416877, study PRJEB24817) | seawater metagenome | isolation source: Sea water | place: Canada:Atlantic | collected 2013-11
TTCATAGTTCCAGTTTCTCAAGTTATTGAGTCTCTGGCAAACACGGGGCGATTCATTTCGTAATAAAATCTTATAATACTCAGTAGCATAACCAATGCATTGGCACTTGTGAAATTAATACTTTGTAAATGTGCATTAATTATATTTTATGCACGCCCATGTTTAATGTTTCATTCTCAATAAAAGTTCACGCAAGCGAATGTCCTACAACTGTTTTAAAGTAAAAAGTTGATCACTATGCGTAAACTTATCTTTTACTCTGTTTTATATTTAAACTCACACAAGTCTTCAATAATACAGCTGCCGCATTTAGGTTTGCGAGCAGTGCACACGTAGCGGCCATGCAGAATTAACCAATGGTGGACATCAACTTTGAACTCTTTTGGTACCACTTTTTCGAGTTTTTTCTCAACCTCAACAACATTTTTGCCCATAGCAAACTTAGTGCGGTTTGATACACGATCGATGTGAGTGTCGACTGCTATTGTCGGCCAGACAATGTATAATTAAACTAGATTGTGATACAGTCCTTTCATAATAGATAACTAACGATTTGAAAAGCCCTATGTCAGAAAAACCTTTGTTGTTCAGCTATGTGAGATTTTCTACTCAAGAGCAAGCCAAGGGACATTCCCTTAAAAGGCAATTAGATTATGCAAATAAAGTAGCTAAGGAAAGAGGATTATTATTGGATGAGTCTCTTACAATGAGAGATCTAGGCCTTAGTGCATATCATGGAAATAATATTAAAAAAGGTGCATTTGGAGTATTTTTAAAAGCGATAGAGGACGGTAATATCCCTTCAGGCTCAGTTTTGCTTATTGAAAGTCTAGATAGAATGTCAAGAAGGAAGGTCTCAGAATGCGCAAGTATTGTAACTCAGATAATCAATGCTGGTATTACAGTAATAACCGCAATAGACAACAAAGAATATAACAGCCAACTTATTGATGAAAACCCGTTTGAGTTACTTGCCATGTTGATGATCTTCATGCGAGCAAATGAAGAGAGTGAAACCAAATCTCAACGTGTACGAGATGTATTGAAACAGCAGTGTGATGATTGGAGTGCGGGCAAGCGTGGATTCAGAGTAAATTGTGGTAAGCCGCCTAGTTGGACTGTGTGGAATGATGATAAAAAAATATTTGAATTTGAGCCACATCATAAAAAAATTATGCTCCGCAAAATAGAGCTTTTTAAAAAAGGATATGGCGGCATAAAAATAGCAATGTTAATTAATAGTGAGTTTGGTGCAGGCACTATTCATCATACTGGTGCCAATGTATATAAAGAGGTTAAGCGTCGTTCACTTATTGGTGAGCTCAATGTAAAAGTAGGGAATGCAGAGTATGGCCTTAAAGGTTATTATCCTCCGCTGATGAGTGAATCTGAATTTAACTTTTTAGTCGCTGATTCATCTAAGCGTGGCGCTACTAAACAATCACAGAAGTTTGTTGGTATTTTATCTGGGGTAGGTGTATTTAAATGCGGCAATTGCGGAAAGTCTGTAGGTTCACATGTTGTTTATCGAAACAAATGTTTGAATGAAGTAAAAAGCAGCCATAAACGATATGGCTGTGTTGAAGCACGGCGAAAAAATAACTGTGAAATGAATTCAACCGTCCAAATTGATGTGATAGAAAAAGCAGTTGTCACTTTTTGCCAAGATAAGGTTAACCTACAGCGTATTTTGTTAAAAGGTGGAGATAGGGAGGCCATTAACAGCCAAGAGGCTAATCTTAGGGCGCGTTTAGTTAAAATTAATGGTGATATAGATTTATTTACTGAGGCTCTTCTGACTTTAAATGGAACTCCGCCACAGGCCATTGCTAACAAAATATCCAAACTTGAGTCTGAGGCACGTGATGTTGAGTCGCAGATTAGTATTAGTAAAAATAAGTTAGCTAGAATTGATAACTCATTTCGTGATGAAGTAACTGATCGGTGGTTATCAATTACTAAAAACCTTATAAAACTTTCCAACGACGAACGTCTAGCTATTCGTCAACTAGTTAAAGACACTTTTAAAAGCATCAGTTTACAATTAAATACATTTAGCGGCGATAAAGGTGGCCTCAATAATGTATTTGAGCGTCTGTTAGGTACCTCAAATGCTGATTACTTTGAGCTTTTACTTGAATTTCATAATGATAAGAGGCGTTTGTTACGTCTGCATAAACATACTGGTGAGCTAGTTAGTGGTTATGACTTTTGACGTAATTACGAAGAGGTCAGTTGCAAGTTTAACCTTGCAACAGGCCATACTTAATATTACTTAGCTAAAGGGCTTAGCTATTGAGGTTCTTTAAAATAATTAGGGTCAATACTTGTAAACTTAGAACAAAAGGTTTCAATAGTGTGGGCCAACATGGCTTCAAAGACCATTGACTCAACAACCATTCCTGACTGAATAATCTTACCTTGATTGGTAATTATCGCTAGCGCAAATCCTTTTTGCATTTGAAGTCCATCATTATTAGAAAAAATAATTTGCATAGAAACCTTTAATTTATTAAAAAAAGAATTGGTTAGCTTGAAGTTTTAATTAATCAAACTAATAGTACTATGATAACTAATTTCAATAAATTTCAAAAGTTTAGTGATTTTTTTGATGAACTTCTGAATACCTCCGCCAAATGGAGATTTACGTTTCATCTTGATTAAAATTCAGAAAAATATACAAAATTTTATTTAATTTTTTTTAGATAAATGGAGGATAAAGTAATTTTATTTGTGTTTTTTTTAAGCGATCGTTAGGGTTGGTTCATTAATTGTTCAATATTTTTATTATCAATAGGTAGGCTTAAGTTATTTTTCACACTGAATTATTTATGCACTTAAAGTGTAGGTTTACTTTCTGGACTTTTTAATAAGCTTGACTAAAACTATTGTTAGTATGGTCGCAGGTAATAGCCAAATATAATCAGTCATATTGTTCTACCTCAAAGTTAGGAACTTTTTTAACCTTAATGATTTTTATTCTTTTTGCAAATTTAGCCTACATAAACGTGATTTTCTATTTTTACCCATCGCATGGCCCTAGTTAATTTCAGGACAATTAACGAGGACAAATCATGAAAAATATTAAATCTCAATTTATTCGCCAATACGTTCGAGCCAGTAGATCTCCGTGGGATGACTGCTCTACAATTTTATTGTTAGCAGATGTAGTTAATGAACAAACATTAGAGTTAAATTTCAATAATTACATCTATTTACATAGAGATAGCGTTGGAAAAATACTTGGCATTAGTATTTCAAATAGTATGTTGGAAAAAAATCCAAGTTTTGAGAATAGGTATTTAGAAGGGCACGACATGACGCTTTTTTTACTTATCTACATAGAGCAAATAACACAGTTTTGTGAGCTGTTCTCTGAGGAGTTTCAGCAAATATTTATGCAAACGCCAACAACATTTTTTGCAGCAGCAGAAAGTGATTGGGTCGATATTATCGACAATGCATAACCCCCTAAGCGAACATTTGTTCGCTTTTTTAAAAATTTTTTCGTAAACCGTTTTAAATACCCATGTCTGATTTTATTTACTAATACGTTATCGATTTTGATAACAAAACACACAAGGATAGTGAACACATGAAACATGCATACGTATCAACATTGGATTTTTTAAATTTATTACAAACATTTTGCCGAGTAATTACCACGAATGACCATCAGATAAACTTATTAGAATTACGCAGTGATAATGCGAATTTAGATGAGCTATGGGAGGTAATTGGCCCTGAAATTACAGCGAATAAAGAGCTAAATCAGTATGCTATGCGAAAGTTTACCTACGAGCTGATGCATGCCCTGATTAGCGACCCAGTAGAGCGGGTGGAGCTGCCATGTGACTTCGAGGATGATGTTTTTTCTTAGGGTCAAATTGGAAAAAGTTAGCTACAGAAACTGAGGCCAAAATAGTTATTTTCAAAACAAAAATAACAGCCTAATCATGTCTCCCCAAATATGCCGTGAATCATTATTTGCTGATTCGCTGCCCTAACTGCAATAGCGTTTAATAGGGCATTTTACTCAGTTACTGAGTATCAAACCTGGGAGGGAGTCCTGCGCAAATACAGGGGTTCGTTACGGTGGCTCAAAAGCGCAGTCATTGTAATCATGTTTGGCAAGGCTTAGAGGTCAAATGCACAAGGGAGGTAGATTTATATCTATCTCCCTTTTGCGTATTTCAGTTAGTTCACTCAGTAGCCTCATTACAAATCATATTGGCGAGGTAAAAAATAAAAAATAATTAATTTATTTTTTTAACCGCCAGAAATGAATTAATAAATCTATAAAAGTGCCAAATGAGCCTTTATTTTATCTTTTTCTATTTTAATACTTTTAGAGGGTCATAAGCTTGTGTAATGAAATGAAATATTTAAGTGTTTGGTGGGCAATTTATATGTTTGTTGTGGCACTTTATACGAAATGAGTAGGCAATTTATACGGTTTAGGGGGACATGTATGCTGTGAATAAATAAAAATTTTATTTATCAAAAAACTTACCGAAATTTCTTTTATTGGTTGGGCCGCGGTTAGCATAACAGCATCAACCAGAAATGAGGTAGAGAAATGAGCAGTAAAAATTCTCCAAAAATTGTTTTCGCTAATAAATTATTACATGCGGGTTATTCGCTAGAGGTTAATGAGCAGCGATTAATAAATCTAGCGTTGTCTAAAATTAATTCCAAAAAGTCTAACCCAGGAAAAATTGTGATTTATCCAACGGAATATGCCAAGTGTTTCGGTCTGAGTAAGCACAGCGTTTATGAGCAGCTGAGCGCAGCTGTAGAGTCACTAAGAGATAAATCTGTAAGCATTTTAGACGATAGCGGGCAGTCGCTTTCAATCCCCTGGGTGAGCAATGCTAGATATGAAAAGGTGAAAAATCAGGGCTCGTTTATCACATTGGAGTTCTCAAAAGACATCGAGCCCTATATTTTTAATATTGAGGGTGATTTCACAAGATTATACTTTCATAACACAGTAAAACTTAACACGTTAGCATCATTTCGGTTGTATTCACTCCTAAACGAGGTGCGAAATTATAAAAATTACAAACGACGGGGCTCTGTAGTCCTGAATTTACAACTACCAGAGATGAAACAGAAATTATTTTTATCTGAATCATACGGAGCATGGCGGGATTTTAAAAATCGCGTATTGCTACCGGCTATTGAAAAAATCAATGCCCACACAGATATATGCGTAACGTTTAGGCCCAAAAAAATGGGCAATTGTATTACTGCGATTGAGTTTGCGTACATCACCCAGTGCCCTAGTAAAAGTGAACATATAGCACGGCCGAATCTATTTCGCCGCCCTAAAGTCAAAAAAGGGTCAGCTAAAGAAGGTGTCTGGGCTCGTGCAAACCTCACGTTATTACGAACCTATGAGTTGTTAAAGCAGAATCAAAACCCTACTTTTAGGTTGGCAAAAGTCGATATTAGGCGCTGTATAACGTATGCAAAAATCCTTGGTGACGATGAAACTAAGATTTTTTACTCTAAACAATTGAACAAAAAAACCATAACGACTTAATGTTTATACTACTGCATTACGAGTAAAACATTTTCTCAATTTCAGTGCACAGTTTAGTTCGGTATATTATTGAGGCACGCAGCAGCTCTGCATCGCTTTCACTGAGAAGTGGTGCTCGTGTTTTTTTGTCAAAACGTTGCGGCATTTCCTCAAATAGCTGTTCGTGGAGTCGCTTAATGTCATCAAAAATTTTGACTGATTGGGAGAACAAAAAAATCTTACTGTAATCACGATTTTTTAACGAGGCCAAATATTTTAGCAAAATGGCCTGTCGTGCAGTTTTGTTTTTAAAAGAGTGCTCCACCTCAATAGCGGCTATTAAGCCATCAGGAAGTAACACAGCGCCATCCACAGTTCTTGCTGCGGATAGGCTGTTAATTCGTTGAAATTCAGGCTCGGTAATAAACCCCGTCCACATTGGTGCGTACGTTTCATCACTGTGGTAATTATGTATACCGCGCAGCATGACAAATGCATTAATCAGGTTATGCATTACATTGTTTTGATTGAACTGCAGAGCAGGGTTTCTATTCGCTCTAAAATGTATATCGATGCCCATTAACTCCTCTGCAAATTTGGCTGCAGTATAGGTAGGCACGTAGACACGACCATCTGGACTGCGGTGTGTTTTTACCACACGCAATAGCCCATCTTTTTCTAGCCGGTTTAAATGCTCTAATGCCAACCGATGATTGATGCCATATAACCAACGAACAATGCCTGGGGTAATAATAGAAAACCGAATTGCAATAAGCACCGAGACCTTGGTTCTGTTAACGCCTTTTTGATGGTTATTTGCGCCTGGATAATACCGCATATCTATATCAAAATAGCGAGGGTAGTTAAGTAGTAATGAGCTGTTTATTTCTAATTTTTTTGATGGCTGCTGAGTCAATTCACAAAATCCTTTTAGTGAGTTAATTAGTAAAATTAACTAGTACCGCAACACAAAAATTATCATCATTTTATAAATGTATTTCCGTTTTTCATTCCGAGATGCTCTGACAGCATGCACGGAATCATTGTCGCGATAATTATCGCAACAAAAGCAGCTTTCAGCTGATGGTTTCTCAACTTCGTTGTTCAACCATAGGGCCTAAAACGCCCGTCAGCTCTGGTGTTGCTCCGCAACGAGCTGACTCGACGCGCTATCGCGCTAGCGTTGTAGACCCAGCGCGAATGCACCGAGCTACGCTCTGTACTGACCGCCATACTGCCGCGCCTGACAAGGCTGTGAGTTCCTCACTACTCGCCTTTTTCATCTGCTGTTATTTTCTCCGAAAATAGGTGGTTCGATACAATTTGTGCCAAATTTTAATCGAATTTCGCTGATGCGAAACACTATCGCGGTCAGTACAGACCAGCTGTACATTCGCGCTTTCTCCATGTGTCTACGGCTTCGCCTACACCACATTACGCGCTTGTTGGCCTCATTCTGAGGCGCTATTTTGCAGTTTTTCGTGCCGAAAAATGCGTTTAAAAAAACCTGTCTTGCAGACAAAAGCCGCCTCCAAAATAAACTTATTAATGAATTTTTTTAGAAAAAGAATAAAAGGTTTTACTTAATAAAATTAGGTGTAATAAGGGAAGGGCTAATTACTTAATTCAAACCGTTTGTTGCTGAGCTGCGCAGTCAAACGGATTGTTTTTTATCACGAAATCATTAAATTTGAAAGCAAATTAATGACTAATAAGGTTTAAAAATGAAAAATAATGACGTTACTGATATCGCGATTAATCCAGCCAGCGGTCTGCCTATTACGAATGCGAGTTGTAATATTGTTGATGTTGGCGGCAATGTGGTGGGCCAATCTAATCGAGTAATGACCGTTTATGAAATTGAAGATTCGATAGCCGATTCAAACAATGATGACTGTTTTGATGCTTTTGACCCGCTCGATGACGGTTTTTAATGCTCAAAATATTGAAAACTATTAATCAATATCGAATAGAAGTCGTCTATTCGACTATTGCATTCATTGGCTCAGCTATACTATTTTTTCAATATCAATCAACTCAAAATTTTGCGTGGTTTATTTCGCTCACTTTATTCTGTAGCAAAATGGCTATTGGCATAATTAACTATGAGCAATATTGCCAAAGCAATAAGCGTAGTATGAAGATAGCGCTCAAATATTTGTTATTTAAATTTGTATAAAACCTGTTTATTTGTCCTAAACACAAAGCGCTCCGAGTTAATCAGGCGCTTTTTTAGTTTTATAAGTATTTAAGTTTTTGACCAGTCTGCCTTTAAGCTAGTTAAAATATTTTGATTCGACAAACATCAACGTATAAATTATGAAATATTAGATATCAAGTGTGGGCTTGTGGGTACCATCATTTCAGATGATTTTGAGCCACAGCTTGAGAATAACTACAATTTGAAGTAAAACAGGGCACAAAAATTGATATTTTTGATTAGAGCTTCAATTTTAATTTAGAGTAAAAGTATTTTCAGTTAGTGCCAGAGTAGGTCGGATAAGCTAAGCGCCATCAGACACAGTAAAATACTTTACCAATTATTATGTTGTCGAGTGGCTGGAGAGTGCCAAAAGCGGACACTTCTAGTCAATGGTGAGCAACGAATTTATAGCTTGCACAAATATCAGATGTACCTAAAAGTATTTGTAAGTTTAATTAAAGCAATATAGCTGACGAATCCCCACGAATGGCGTAGATAAAACAAATAGTTAGAGGCGAAGGGAACATTCATGGCAGTTCCCGATCTGATCTTTCGCCAAAAACACCTAACCATGAATGCTGCCATGAATGTAAAAACAATGCTCGCCGATTTCCTCTCATTTGTCACCCCCAAATGTATGCACAAAGCCCGATTTTTAGCTGTGGGGGCGGCAGTACAAAGCTTGATGCAGAATGGCCAATGCACGGTAACGGCTATCGGCCGTAATTTTGACAGTGAAACGTCATAAAAACACGGCATCAAACGAGCTGACCGTTTGCTAAGAAATGAAGCGCTTCAAGCAGAGGCGCCGCTTATTTATGGCGAAATGACCCGCTTGCTACGTCAGGGCAAACAGCCGCTGATTTTAGTGGACTGGAGCAATGCCGACACCGAAAAGCGCCATTTTATCCTGCGTGCCAGCCTGGCGCTGGAAGGTCGCCCACTGACGTTACATCAAGTTGTTGTGCCGATGGACGAGTATACGTGCCCACACGTACACAGGGCGTTTTTATACCGGTTAAAGCAGGTACTGCCGGCAGACTTTAAGCCGGTGATTATTACCGATGCGGGTTTTAAAGTGCCGTGGTTTAAGCAAATACGTAAGCTCGGCTGGCATTACATTGCCAGAGTTCGTGGCAACCAGACACTGCAACTACCCGGCCAGGATGCCTATATCACGGTTGCCAAAGCCTACAAAAAAGCACGCCCTACGCCCCAAGTCTTGGGTGAGGTTAAGCTGACCAAAGCCCAGCAATATCGCACTCAAGCCGTGCTGGTGGGCACCGGTTGGAAGCTGCGAAAATCCGACAAACACAAGCAATATAAAGAGCCGTGGTTGTTGGTCTCATCCTTGCCCAATTGCTTCGATTACGCGACGAAGATTGCCAAATGCTACGGCAAACGCATGCAAATAGAAGAGAGCTTCCGCGACCAGAAAAGCCAGACCTATGGCTTAGGTAGCGAAGCCCACCGTACTTATAAACGCGAACGATTGGAAGTGCTGTTGCTATTGGCGGCACTGGCAAATTGGTTGCATTACATGATAGGGCTGGCGGCAGAGCTGGCCGGGAAGCACTTGCAGTTTCAGGCTAACAGCATCAAACATCGGCGAGTACTCTCATTTAACTACCTGGGAATGCGATTATCAAAGGCCGCCCAGCTGGGCTTAACTGAAGAAGAGATACAAGCGGCAAGACGGCAAGTCACGCTCTGGGCCGCAGAGTTTGACTGGGGTGTCATCAAACTGGAAAAGAGCTGATACTATGGTCAAATTCGAGGGGATCCCTCAGCAAATATTCATAAATGTTTATACAGCATCAATTGACTTAGTCAAAAATTTGCATTAGTATTGGAGATGTATATTTGTAAGAGAATTTTATGTCTAAAGCATTTTCAAAAGTCTTAGTAATGACGCTTATGCTGGTTGCCTTTGTAGGGCAAGCATTTGCGTATTCTGCTATGCCTTGTGAAATGTCATCAGGTTCTCACGAATCACACATGAACATGAACATGAACATGGATCATGGTGATATGAATAAAAGCAGTAATGGTCAATCAGAAGATTGTTGTGACGTTGAATGTATTTGTCCTGCAAATGCTTGCTCATCTACGACAGTCCTAAATTCCAGTATTGATTCGACAGATATTCAAATATTCAGTGAATCTGTAGCTGCTCTGCAATCTAAACAACCTCATTCAATTTCCACTTCCCTTTATCGTCCACCAATTTTTGCCTAATACAGGATTAGTGCGTCCAATTTTCTCGCACATGTAATTAATTTTTCTGTTAGTCAATATAGCGTCGTAGCGCTATAGATATTTTCCAGCGATGTCTGGGGGCAAAAATGATCAATAAGTATTTAAAAATAGCAGTAGTAATGCTGCTTTCACCTGCGTTTGCAAACGCCAACGAACATAACCATGCACACAATAACGACGTAACACCTTTGGAGTTAATCGTTTATAAAACCCCTACTTGTGGGTGTTGTAAAAAATGGATAACTCATATTGAAGACAAAGGGATCGTTGCGCATTCCAAAGATTTCCGAAACATCGGCAACATCAAAACTAAGTATGGTATCAAACCTAATTACCGTTCATGCCACACGGCAGTGAGTAGAAATGGATTTGCCTTTGAAGGTCATATACCTGCTAAATTTATTCAGCAGTTCTTATCAGAAGAACATCCCAATGCGATTGGGCTTTCAGTTCCAGCAATGCCAGTTGGCTCTCCCGGTATGGAAGTCGATGACCGCTTTATGCCATACAACGTGTTAATTCTATTTAAAGATGGAACGAGCAAAGTCTATGCAAAAGTTAAGACATACGAGGAGCAATTCTAATGAAATTGAACTCTTCAAACCTTACTTCACTTTCAACTGCATTAATACTCGGCTTATCTGTATTCTCAGCTCAAGCTGAGAAAGTAGTGTCGCTTGAACAAGCTATCACCTTAGCTCAGCAAAATGATCCTTGGCTTCATGGTAGCCGATTGAAACAAAGTGCAGTTGAAAATAGAAGTATTGCTTCAGGTACTTTGCCTGATCCGAAAGTATCGCTAGGGATAATGAATTTACCAACAGATACTTGGGATTTAGATCAGGAAGGAATGACTCAGCTAAAGGTTGGCGTCTCTCAAATGTTTCCGAGAGGCGACAGTCTAGAGATCAAGAAAGACCAGTTACAAATTGAGTCCACGAAATTTCCACTGTTACGAGAGGATCGTAAAGCTAAGTTGAAAAGCCAAGTGTCACAACTTTGGTTAGATGCTTACTTAGCCCAACAAACTATTAAATTGATTGAAGATGATTGGTCTCTCTTTGAGCAGATGGCGGAAGTGGCTAAAGCTAGCTATTCAAACGTTGTTGGTAAAACTAGACAGCAAGATGTTATTCGTGCTCAGTTGGAAATCGTGCAGTTAGATGACAGATTAACTTCGCAAAAGCAGAAACTAGAAACGACAATCGCTCGTCTCAATGAGTGGCTTCATATTTACGATGCGGATCGTTTGAATGAATCATTCAACTTTGACGCGCAACCATTAGAGTTTAGCGTCTCAAAAGAATTGCCTTCGATTCAATTGAATAATCCAACAGTCCTAAAAGCATCTAATTACTCAAGAAATCTATTGGCTCAGGAGCTTTCGAATCACCCAGCCATACTTGCGATTGATATAAAACGCAAAGCTTCAGAAAAAGGAATTGAGTTAGCCAAACAGCAATATGAGCCGCAATGGGGTGTTAATGCTAGTTATGCCTATCGCGACAATATGCCCTCTGGTGATAGCCGAGCTGATTTATTTTCTGTTGGGGTAACGTTTGATTTACCCTTGTTTACCGAGAACAGACAAGATAAGCAAGTTGCAGCTTCTATTGCAGATTCAGAGACTATTAAAACCGAGAAACTATTACTGACAAAGCAAATGATCAGTGTTTTAGAAAAAGAACTAAGACAGCTTAAACGCTTATCAGATAGACAATCTATCTATCAAGAACAACTCCTTAAACAAACTCATGACCAAGCAGAAGCGTCATTGACAGCCTACACAAATGATGATGGCGATTTTGCCGAAGTTGTTCGAGCAAGAATTGCCGAATTAAATACCAGAATATCAGCTTTAAGAATTGATGTTGACGCACTTAAAACAGTTGCTCGTATCAACTATTTCTTTGCGCATTCTCAATCTAACTCAAATGCTGAACATAAGTCGATGCAAACTTCACACAAAACTAATCAGCACTTATCCAGTCAGCAATTTGGAGAAAAATAATGTCAACGAATACAAAAACAATTATTGCCATCATCATTGGGGCAGCACTTGGTGCTGGAGCATTGAGTTTATATCAAGGTACTGGCTCAAACAGTAATAGTAATGAAGCAACATCAGGAGAAAAAAAGCCTCTGTATTGGGTTGCACCGATGGATTCTAATTACCGCCGGGACAAGCCCGGTAAGTCGCCTATGGGGATGGATCTAATTCCAGTGTATGAGGAAGGATCATCTGGTGATGACTTTGGCCCCGGAGCAGTAAAAATTGCGCCTCATGTAGTGAATAACCTTGGGGTTCGCACTGCACCTGTTGAACTGAAAAATATGCATACTGAAATCTCAACGGTAGGTTATGTTCAATATGATGAAGATAAGCTAATTCATATCCACCCACGGGTTGATGGCTGGATTGATAAACTTTACATCAAAGCAGCAGGTAACCCTGTAGAGAAAGGGCAGCCTCTTTATACACTATATTCTCCTCAGTTAGTTAATGCTCAGGAAGAGCTGTTAATAGCGTTAAAGCGCAACAATAGTTCTTTAATTTCAGCAGCCAAAGATCGCCTAAAAGCGTTACAGCTTTCAGCAGACTTTGTTCAAAAGCTAGAAAAGACACGAAAGGTTCAGCAAACAATTACCTTTTATTCACCACAAGCAGGTGTTGTCGATGGTTTGAAGGTTAGAGAAGGTTTTTATGTAAAGCCGGGAAACACCTTATTAAGCATTGGCCAGCTAGATCAAGTTTGGGTTGAAGCAGAAGTGTTTGAACGTGACGCAGCCTTAATTAAAAAAGGACTTCCTGTATCAATGACACTGGATTATTTACCCGGTGAGGACTGGGCTGGTGTCGTTGATTATGTTTATCCAACATTGAACAGTAAAACACGCACACTCCGAGTGAGATTGAAATTTGATAACACAGACTATCAATTAAAACCAAATATGTTTGCACAAGTCTCTATTCACGCTAATCAAGCTGATAGCACCATCCTCGTGCCTAAAGAAGCCGTTATTAGAACAGGTAAACAGGACAGAGTAGTACTTGCGTTAGGTGATGGGCAATTTAAATCTATTGAAGTGACTATTGGCCGGGTTGATATCGACAGCATCGAAATATTAGACGGCTTAAATGAAGATGACGTTGTGGTGACATCTGCCCAATTCTTGATTGATTCTGAATCAAGTAAAAGCTCTGACTTTAAACGAATGACTCATGATGAAGTGCCTAACTCTGTTTGGATGCAAGGGGATGTTAATAGTGTTATGGCAGGGCACCGCATGGTTAATATTTCACATGGCCCTGCTGAAGCTTGGGATTGGCCTGAAATGGTTATGGATTTTACTGTGGCTGAAAAAGTCGATATTGACTCATTAAAGTCAGGTCAATCTTTGCACTTTGAAGTGAGCAAAACCGAAGACGGTGGATATGAAATTACTGGAATTCATATCATGAGTGAGCCTGAAGTATCATCAGCAACAGTATCTGGTTTGATTAATGCGATTGATATTGATACACGGATTCTAAATATTAGCAGAGGCCCAATAGAGAAATGGGATAGACCTGCTGCGACGATGGATTTTATCGTCGCGGACAATATAGAAATGGTTGATTTCAATGTCGGTGATAATGTCACTTTCACTTTTGAGGTTAGAGATGACTTAGTTATCACTGACATTTCTCTTGAATCAGATGAACAACACGGCAAGGAAAATAAAGCTGCTGTTGATCATTCTAATCATTAAGTGGGAGAAAAATAATGATTGAATCAATTATTAGATGGTCTATCGGCAATCGTTTCTTTGTTTTGTTGATTACCTTAATTATCGCGTTTGGTGGTTTGTATTCATTACAAAAAACACCAGTAGATGCACTCCCCGATCTTTCTGATGTGCAGGTGATAATTAAGACGAGCTATCCGGGACAGGCACCACAAGTAGTGCAGGATCAAGTGACATTTCCTCTTACTACAGCGATGTTATCAGTGCCGGGGGCGCAAACTGTTCGTGGTTACTCATTTTTTGGTGATTCCTACGTCTACATTATTTTTGATGACGATACTGATTTGTATTGGGCTAGAAGCAGAGTACTTGAATACTTAAGCCAAGTAGCATCAAGCCTGCCTGATTCGGCAAAACCTCAATTAGGACCTGATGCAACAGGTGTGGGTTGGGTATACATTTACGCTTTAACAGATAAGTCTGGAAACCATGATCTAAGCCAATTAAGAAGCATTCAAGACTGGTTCTTAAAGTATGAACTACAAACTGTTCCGGGCGTGTCCGAAGTTGCCGCCGTTGGTGGTATGGTTAAGCAGTATCAAGTGCAAGTAGATCCTGATAAATTGAGAGCTTACGATATTCCTCTAAGTTTAATACAAATAGCCTTACAAAAAGGGAACAAAGAAACTGGCGCATCCGTTGTGGAAATGGCTGAAGCTGAATATATGGTTACCGCAACGGGGTATATTCAATCAGTTAGTGATATAGAGAAAATCCCACTTGGTATTAACGAACAAGGCACGCCATTGCGTATTGGTGATGTTGCTACCGTTAATTTAGGGCCTCAAATGCGCCGTGGTATCGCAGAGCTTAATGGTGAAGGCGAAGTTGTTGGTGGTGTTGTCGTTATGCGCTTTGGTGAAAACGCTCAACAAACCATAAACGGGGTAAAAGAAAAACTTGAATCGCTTAAATCTTCTCTACCAGAGGGGGTGGAGATTGTCCCTGTTTATGACAGATCGAAGTTAATAGATCGTGCTGTTGATAATCTTTGGAGCAAGTTGCTAGAGGAGCTTGCAGTCGTTGCTATTGTCTGTGTGGCTTTCCTATTTCATCTTCGCTCATCTATTGTGGCAGTTGTTACTCTGCCATTAGGTATCTTGGTGTCGTTCATTATCATGTATATGCAAGGCATCAATGCCAACATTATGTCTTTAGGCGGTATCGCTATTGCGATTGGTGCGATGACTGATGGTGCAATAGTGATGATTGAAAATATGCACAAGCATATGGAGAAAACACCACTAACAGATGAAAATCGCTGGCAAATTGTTGCTAAGGCTGCGAGTGAAGTAGGCCCTGCACTATTTTTTAGCTTACTGATCATTACAGTCTCATTCTTACCTGTATTTATCTTGGAAGCGCAAGAAGGAAGAATGTTCTCTCCGCTCGCCTATACAAAAACCTATGCAATGGCGGCATCAGCAGGTTTGGCGATCACATTGGTGCCTGTTTTGATGGGCTACTTTATTCGAGGCAAAGTTGTTTCTGAAAAGAAAAACCCGTTAAACCGATTATTGATTGCTATCTACATGCCTGTTTTAAAGCAAGTCATGAAGTTTCCAAAATCGACAATAGTAGCAGCAATATTAGTGACTATCGTTGGCTTTTGGCCTGTCGATAAAATTGGTAGTGAATTCATTCCGCCATTGGATGAAGGCGATCTCATGTATATGCCTACTACCTATCCCGGTATTTCAATTGGTAAAGCAAGGGAGTTATTGCAGCAAACAGACAAGCTTATTCGCACTGTGCCAGAAGTTGAAACTGTATTTGGTAAAGTAGGAAGAGCTGAAACTGCAACCGATCCTGCACCTTTAACCATGATTGAAACCTTTATTCAATTGAAGCCACAAGAGCAGTGGCGAGAGGGTGTGACTACTGAATCGTTAAAAGCTGAGTTTGATAAATTGGTTAAGTTTCCGGGCTTAACGAATGCTTGGGTTATGCCAATCAAGACCCGAATCGACATGTTAGCAACAGGCATAAAAACGCCTGTGGGTATTAAAGTCGCCGGACCAGAGCTTGATGTGATTCAGGAAATCGGCCAACAAATAGAGCAAATTTTACCCGAAGTTACAGGCACAGCATCAGTTTACTCAGAGCGAGTTGCAGGTGGACGATATATCAAGGTTGATATTTCACGCGATAAGGCAAGTCGCTTTGGGTTAAACATCGAAGATGTTCAACAAGTGGTTTCTACAGCTATTGGTGGTATGAACGTTACCCAAACGGTAGAAGGTCAAGAGCGTTACCCTGTTAACTTACGCTATCCGCAAGACTATCGAGACTCTCCTGAGCAGCTATCACGATTACCTGTTGTAACACCAAGTGGTCAACGCATTGCACTAGGTGATGTCGCAGATATTCGAGTTGAGAACGGTCCGCCGGGGATTAAGAGTGAAAATGCTCGTTTAAATGGCTGGACGTTTATCGATATAGACGGTGTTGACGTAGGTACTTATGTTGAAAGTGCAAAAATACACTTGGCTAATAATCTAAAACTACCAGCAGGTTATTCAATTACTTGGGCTGGGCAATACGAATATATGGAAAGAGCGAAAGAAAAGCTCACCTATGTATTGCCTTTAACACTCGCCATTATTGTTATTCTACTTTACTTAAACTTCAGAGCGTTTAGTGAGGTGGCTATCATTATCGTTACCTTGCCGATGGCGATGATTGGTGGCTTATGGTTGATGTATCTGGAAGGGTTTAACTTCTCTGTGGCTGTTGGCGTGGGCTTTATTGCTCTAGCTGGGGTAGCGGTTGAGATTGGTGTGATAATGTTGGTCTATCTCAATCAGGCACTTGCTGAGCTTAAGGAAAAAGCTGAAGAGCGAGCTGAACCTATCTCTGATGATGCATATCAAGATGCATTATTGCACGGTGCAGGCTTACGAGTTCGTCCAGTAATGATGACAGTTGCAACAATCATTATCGGCTTGATGCCCATTTTATATGGTACAGGAACAGGTTCGGAGATTATGAGTCGTATTGCTGCACCTATGGTAGGCGGAATGACAAGTGCTGTGCTACTCACTCTTATTGTGCTCCCAGTAATTTACTCAATCGTTAAAAAGCCAGAATTAAACGCCTTTAACAAGGAGCTTTCTAAGGCGGAGCTAAAAAGTAATGCTTAGCGAAGTTAAGAAACCATAAATAGCAATTTCAATAAACTAAAATAGAGGTAAATATGAAAAAACTAATTAAATTTTTAACCGTAATCAGTGTCGTTTTTAGTAGTGCGGTATTTGCGCATGTGCATCTTGAAAAAAGTGTGCCTGCTGATAATGCAATGCTAATGAATCCTCCAGAAGAGTTAACTTTGGTGTTCACCAAAGAGGTACGTGTTGTAAAAGTTTCATTGGCCAATAAACAAGGCGAAGAATTTAAATTTGGATTCGAGCCTTCTAAAGTCGCTACTAGCAAATTTACATGGAAACTACCTAAATTAGCTCCTGCAAACTATGCTGTGGATGTAACCTTCTTAGGTAACGATGGTCATAAAATGAAACATAGCTTCGGCTTTATGGTTCACTAAAATAGGCGGTGTGATTGATATGGAAATGTATATCTGGAATACAGTCATTGTACTGTCAAAAATTGTATTTTACGTCGGCTTTGCCTGTATTGCTGGTTATACATTTTTCAGGCAAATATTTGAGAATAATGAATCTCATACTAATACTGTAATAGCGAATTTAACGTGGACAAGAACTTATATAGCTATGGCTTTGATCGCTAATATTACTTGGTTCTTTGCCAGTACTGGTGCAATGGCAGAAGAGGGAATTCAGGGGGCGATAGACGCTGATATATTGGCTATTATGTGGGACTCCTCTGTCGGCACTGGAGCTTTGCTTCGAGCGCTTGGGCTAGTTACCGCAATAATCGCTTTAGCTTTAAGGTTCAAACTCGCTGTGAACTCGTACTTAAAACAAAGCGCTTTAATGTTGAGTTTATTAATCCTTGCATACTCATTCACGTTACTGGGTCATATTTCTGAGTTAGGCACAATTGAAAAAGGCTTGCTTATTTTGCATGTGCTCGTTATGGCATGGTGGTTTGGGGCGTTATTGCCACTAAAACAGGCTTGCCATCAGCTAAGTTATGCAGAACTTCATTTGCTGATGGAAAGCTTTGGCAAACAAGCAAGTTTTACATTGAGCCTATTGTTGGTAGCAGGCCTCTGGCTCGTGATTCAATTGGTCGGAAGTCTTGATGCACTAATAAGCTCAAGTTACGGACAAACACTGTTGTTTAAATTGGCCCTTGTAGTGTCTATTTTGGCACTTGCTGCTAAACATAAACTAATACTCGTTCCACAACTTAAAAATAGTCAAGGCAGAGAGGCTTTATCTAAATCTATCTCGATAGAAATGGTAGTAGCTTTTGCCATTTTATCTGTAACGGCTGGGCTTACTAGTGTTGTTGGCCCTGCAAATTAAAACCTAAAAGAGAGAATGAAAATGAAAACAATAAATATATTACTCGTTTTATTAATGACGTTTAGTTTCGCAGCAAACGCTCATGGTGATAAGAACAAAGACAAAGGTTTGTTTAAAGGTATAGATACCCCTGCCGCAAAAGTTGTTTTGGCATTTCATCAAGCACTTGAAACTGGCAATCAAAAACAGGCTAGAGCGCAGTTAGCGGATGATGTCACCATTTTCGAGGGAGGCCGCGTTGAAAGGAGCGCTGATGAATATGCTCATCATCATATGTTGTCGGATATGAAGTATTTAGCAGCGATGAAGAGCGACACACTTGAACATCAAGTGACGATACTTGGAAATACCGCTATCTCTGCGTCGCGTAGTCAAACTACAGGTACTCATAAAGGTGTTGAACGCGATTATCAAGGCATGGAAACGATGGTGCTGGAAAAACAAAATGGTGAATGGAAGATTAAGCACATTCATTGGTCACATTAATTTATTGGTTAAATAACGGAGTACAAAATGAGAATTAAAAGTCCATTACATCAAGTTTCTACGCCACGTAGACGCTTTGTACAAGGTGTAATTGCTGGCGGTGTATTAGCTGCTTTTCCAAGTGTTCTTCATGCAGCTTCATCTTTGATTGCTGGAACTTCAACAGGTACTGCGCCCGAACTAAGTGGAGAAGTAATAGATTTAGTGATAGATGAGTCACCCGTAAACTTCACAGGTGTTGTAAGAATGGCTACAACAATCAATGGCTCAATACCAGCTCCTACCTTGCGCCTCAGAGAAGGTGATGACGTTACTATCAGGGTAACTAATAAATTATCAGTGCCGAGTTCAATTCATTGGCATGGGATCATTCTTCCGTATCAAATGGATGGCGTACCGGGTATTAGCTTTAAAGGTATAATGCCGGGTGAAACCTTTGTTTATAAATTTAAGCTGCAACAAAGCGGCACATATTGGTATCACTCACACAGTGGCTTTCAAGAAATGACAGGTATGTACGGCGCATTAATTATTGAGCCAAGAGAAAAGGATATTATTAGTGCTGACAATGAGCATGTCATCCAATTGTCTGATTGGACTGATGATGACCCAATGGATTTGTTTCGCAAGTTAAAAGTACAGGGCGATGTATTTAACTTTAATCAACCTACTGTTCCAGAGTTTTTTGATGACATTTCAAATAGCAGCGTTTCAAATGCGCTACAACGCCGGGAAATGTGGAATAAAATGAGAATGAACCCTACAGATCTTGCAGACTTATCAGCATCTGCAATGACTTTTTTAATGAATGGTTGTGCGCCTTTGACAAACTGGCGTGGAATGTTTAAAGCTGGCGAAAAGGTTAGGCTTAGATTTATTAACGGTTCTAGCAATACGTTTTTTGATGTAAGAATACCTGAGCTGAAGTTAACAGTTGTACAAGCTGATGGACAAAATGTTGAACCTGTGACAGTAGATGAATTTAGATTTGGTCCCGGTGAAACTTATGATGTACTTGTCGAGCCAAAAAATGATGCATATACGATTTTTGCACAAAGCATGGATCGCTCAGGTTATGCTAAAGGTACTTTATCAATGGCACCTAACGTTGATGCACCAGTACCTTCTTTAGACCCCGTTGAGTGGTTAACGATGACAGATATGATGGGCAATATGACCCATGATAGTGTGCATTCTACAATGGCTGATACGGCAGGTATGTCGGGCATGAATTCTAATAAAATGGATCATAGTGCAATGGGTCATGGAGCGATGGCAATGGATCATAGTAAACATGGAATGACTAAAAACCCATTAGCTGTTGCTAGCACTAAAGTGCGTCATGCAAAAACAGAGTATGGAGCTTCTGTTGATATGCGTGTTGATATGCCTAGAACAAACCTTGATGATCCCGGTATAGGTTTACGTAAAAATGGACGCCGTGTTTTAACACTTGCAGATTTACATTCTCTTGAGGGAATTACAAACCAGCAAGAGCCAGAGGCTGAAATTGAATTACATTTAACTGGAAACATGGAGCGTTATAGCTGGTCATTTGATGGCTTGGAATTTGGAAAAAGCACGCCAGTTCACATGAAGAATAATCAACGTTTAAGAGTTATTTTACAAAACGATACAATGATGACACATCCCATGCACCTGCATGGTATGTGGAGCGATTTGGAGAATGAAAAAGGTGATGTACAGGTTCGTCGCCATACTATCCCTGTACAACCAGCGCAAAGAATTAGTTTTTTAACAACACCTCATGACGTAGGTCGCTGGGCATGGCATTGCCATTTATTATTCCACATGGATGCAGGTATGTTTAGAGAGGTAGTTGTATCATGAAAAAATTAATACTAACCAATACGTTAAGACTATTATTAATAGGTTTGCCCCTTATAAGTGTATCTGTATCTGTATCTGCAAAAGATGAGATGACTGAGATGGGTGATTCTAAAATGCAAGCACAAGGTGGAGATGCACCTAAAGATGCTAGAGACCCCCATGCTTATGCAGCAGGTACAACTTTGACTGAAGGCCCTTATGCACTCAGTAGCGACAAACGACTGACTTTGGCAGATGAGCATTCATTTTACGCGCTACTAGGGGATCGTCTTGAATATAATGAGCAAACAAACGCAGGTGTTTTTGACTTTCAGGCATGGTATGGCACTACTTTTGATAGATTAGTCATCAAAACTGAAGGAGATTTTAGCGAAGGTAATTTAGAGGAGAACCAAACAGATTTTCTATGGGGCCACGCAATATCTGCTTATTGGGATACACAAGTCGGTATTCGACTTGATTACAATAACGAAGGTGAAAACCGCAAATGGCTAGCTTTTGGTTTACAAGGTCTAGCCCCCTACTGGTTTGAAATTGATATGACTGCGTATTTAGGAGAGCAAGGTAATAGTGCATTTTCGATCGAAGCTGAGTATGAGCTATTACTTACTCAAAAGTTAATTGTTCAACCACGAGCAGAGTTGACGCTTTACGGTAAGGATGACGTCCAAAATAACCTTGGTAGTGGCTTGTCTAGCAGTGCTATTGGTTTTCGGGTTCGTTATGAGTTTACCCGCCAGTTTGCTCCCTATGTTGGCGTTGAGTGGACAAATAAATTTGGTAATACAGCCGACTTTGCGAAGTTAAATGGGCAAAGTACTCGTGATACTGCTTTTGTTGCAGGTATCAAGTTCTGGCTCTGATATGAAGAAATACTATATTGACTTGATGAGAGCTACCGCAACTATATTGATGGTAGCTTTCGTTTTTTGGGATTTAAACCATTTTAGTTATGTTAGGAAAGGCCTAGCTAATAGTTTTTTTGGAAAGAACTAAGAGCAGTAATAGTAAGCTACTTCTTGTTTTCAGTCGGTGCCAGTCTGGTGTATACCTATCAAGGTGGAATATCAGCTAAGAAGTAAAGTTGGCGAATGGTTAAGGTTAAAGAGTAAAGGCAAAAAACATCGCCATTGAAAGACGTACAATAGGCCATTTTATCACTTTTGATGAACGGGAATTGGATGTGCCCGGGATAGAACCGATTGTTGCAAAGTACTGCGCTTAAAGCTGAACAATTGGAAAAATGATCCCTTACTCAACACCTAGTTATGAGCGTAGGGTTTTTATTTCTTTTAATGGTGCTCATGCTTGGCTTCAATCTCATGAGTATAAATTAGACACCCCTTTTATACTTGTGAAGTTTAAGCTGTTTAAAAAAGTAAAAAGTAAAAAGTAAAAAGTAAAAAGTAAAAAGTAAAAAGTAAAAAGTTTAGGTTTTAGTTCAAAGGTTGATCAAGATCATAAAATTATTTTTATAAAGTGGCTAATATTGTAGGTGATAAATAAGGAATTAAAATGTTTGGACTTTTCAGGTGGTTTAAAATAGTAATAATAACTGTGTTGCTTACGCAGCATGGCTTTGCTATTGCTAAACCAATGAATTGTGAAGAGCATCATAATGGCTCATCCGACACGCATATTATACAACCAAGCAAAAATATGCATCATCAATCAATGATTGACAATAGTCACTATCACACTGAAAATTCGCAAGATTCTAAAAACCGTCATGGTGATGAAGACTGTGAAAAATGTAAAGCTGGTGATTGTGTTTGTTGTGAAGGCGGTTTTTGTACAAGCTTTCATTTAAATGCCTATCTTGTGGAAGCGCAAGACGAAGGTATTTGCAATATTCATTCTGAGCTAATTCTACAGCGTACACCCCTACCAAAATCTGGTATCCATCTCTTACTTTATCGTCCACCAATTATTGGCTAATCACAGGATCAGTGCGTCTTTTTTTCGCCACTCCCATCAAAAATAGAATGACTTATTCATTGATTTAAATAATCAATTGTTTTGAACGATTAGTACGATATTTGGAAAGGCATTATGAAAATGCTCAAGTTATTGCCATTTACAGTAATTAATACTGTCGATTTTGGCCGAGATTCCTCTTTTTACCAAAAATTAGTTTTTAGCTTTTGCATTATTAATCACGAATAATCACTTGACCTGTGTCTTAGACACAGGTCTAAGCTGTAGGTGAGATTACAAACTTAGGTGAAGAACTAAGGAGTGAACATGAAAGTTGCAGAGCTGGCAAAAAGCCTTGGAACGACTGCTGATACGGTGCGCTATTACTCGCGATTGGGATTGTTAAAACCTGCTAAGTCAGTGAACGGCTACAAGTCATACTCGAATAAAGAAGTATCGAGACTTAAATTCATTTTAAGTGCCAGAAACCTTGGTTTTTCTGTTGCAGATATCAAGGAAATTATTAATGAATCTGAAGATGGTAAAAGTGCGTGCCCATTAGTCAGAAGCCTGATCAAAGAGCGGCTTGAAGAAACAGAAAAGCAGTTTCAAGCAATGTTGGCACTTCGAGGAAAAATGTCTTCTGCGCTTTCTCGATGGGAAGAAATGGAAGACAAAGCACCGACTGCAAACATGGTTTGTCATCTCATCGAAAACTTTGAGCAAATAAAAAAAGCATAGGAGGAAAAAGGGTGGCTACTAACACAAATATAAAAACTGAATCAGGCTGTTGCTGTCAGGCAAAAGCTCAATCCTCTTCGTGTAAAAGTAAGGAGAATACGTTGGAGAAAGTATCACATAACCAACAGCTTATCATTGAAGGTGCTGGGTGTGCTAGCTGTGTAGGCAAAATTGAAGGGGCGTTGAAGGCAACTCTTGGAGTCGTCAGTGCGGAAATGAATTTTGCTGATAGGACAGTAACAGTTTATGGGACAGCTAAAACAAAAGAATTGATCAAAGCTGTTGAGTCAGTGGGGTATAACGCGAAGCCAATTGATGATAGCTCAGCAACAGATGCGCTTGATGAGAAAGAGGCGGCTGATTGGGCATATTATAAGAAGCTAATGCGCGATACGTTTATTGCCCTTTCACTCGGCGTTCCTTTGATGATCTACAGCATTGTAGTTGGAGAAATGACGGTTGAAACAAACCTTGAACGAATTTCTTGGTTGGTTGTAGGCATTTTAACTTTTGGTGTTATGTATTTTTCAGGCAAGCATTTCTATGTAGGAGCATGGAAGAGCTTCAAAAATCATTCAGCCAATATGGACACCCTAATTGCTTTAGGAACAGGCACGGCTTGGTTGTATTCGATGGTTGTCGTGTTTGCACCTGACGCTGTTCCATTGATGGCACGGCATGTTTATTTTGAAGCTACCGCCATGATCATTGGCTTAATTGATTTAGGTTTAGCATTAGAAATCAAAGCCAGAGGTAAAACCTCTGAGGCCATTAAACGTCTTATCGGCTTGCAAGCCAAAACAGCAACCGTGGTTCGTGACAACAAAGAAGTTCAGATAGGTATTGAGCAGGTTTTATTTAACGATATTGTGAAGGTAAAACCGGGTGAAAAAATTCCCGTCGATGGCGTGGTATTGGAAGGACACACCTCTATTGATGAGTCCATGCTGACAGGCGAACCTATGCCTGCTGAAAAAGCTGAAGAAGATGAGGTTGTCGCAGGTACTTTGAACAAATCAGGCATGATTTTATTTAGAGCCACACGCGTTGGTAAAGACACGGCGCTTGCACAGATCATCAATATGGTGAAACGAGCACAAAATTCAAAACCGCCGATTGGCCGTTTGGCCGATGTTATTTCAGCTTTTTTCGTACCTGTCGTGATGATTACCTCTGTGTTAAGTGCGCTAGCATGGCTTAACTTTGGACCTGAGCCAGCCATTGCTTTTGCCATCGTTTCAGCAACTACTGTGCTTATTATTGCCTGCCCGTGTGCTTTAGGCTTGGCAACACCCATGTCTGTCATGGTGGGAGTAGGAAAAGCAGCAGAAGCCGGAGTGCTTATTCGCAACGGTGAGGCACTGCAAACCGCCTCTAAAATCACTGCCATGATTTTAGATAAAACGGGCACTATTACTGAAGGGGCACCTAAGGTAACCGATATTATTTTAGCAAAAGCTACTGACGAAAAAGACGTACTACAGCTTGCAGCAAGTTTAGAAAGCGGCTCAGAGCATCCTTTAGCGCAAGCGATTGTTGAAAGTGCGTTAGATCAGGATATTGAGTTACTAAAAATTGAAGCCTTTAACGCCATTACGGGTTTTGGTGTAGAAGCAAGCTGCAACAACAAAGCCCTGCTTTTCGGAAACGATAAACTAATGAAGTTAAAAGGCATAGACCTCACAGGCTTTGTTGAACAAGCACAGTCTTTAGCCAAAGAAGCCAAAACACCTATGTACTTTGCTGTAGATGGTGAACTTGCAGCAATCATTGCTGTTGCAGATCCTATCAAGTCAGACTCAATCTCTGCTATCAAACGGCTTCAGGCTAATGGTATACGCGTCATCATGTTAACGGGTGATAACAAGGAAACCGCTGCCGCCGTAGCTAAAAAAGTGGGTATTAGTGAGTTTCTTGCTGAAGTGCTGCCAGAAGATAAAGCCAACAAGGTGAAAGAGCTACAAGAAGGCGGCGAAATTGTTGGTATGACAGGAGATGGCATCAACGATGCTCCTGCGCTAGCGTTAGCCGATGTTGGCTTCGCCATAGGCACAGGGACTGATGTAGCTATCGAAAGTGCTGACATTACCCTAATGCGTGGTTCACTTCATGGCCTTGCTGATGCCATAGCGGTAAGCAAAGCTACTTTACGAAATATCAAACAAAACTTGTTTGGCGCGTTTGTCTATAACGTAGCCGGGATTCCTTTTGCTGCGGGGGTTCTATATCCCTTCTTTGGCATTCTGCTTAGCCCTGTAATTGCAGGTGCTGCAATGGCGTTTTCGTCATTGACTGTAGTGTCAAATGCAAATCGACTTCGCTTTTTTAAAGCAAAAGAGCATTAAGGAGAATCACAATGATGGTTATTAACTTATTAGGCTTAATGTTAATCGCGCTGATTGTTTGGTGGTTTTGGCTATATAAACCCAATAAAACAATCGTTCAAGGTAATGAAGTACTCATTGAAGTGAGGGATGGTGTGTATTCCCCATCCTCAATTCAGGTGTCTGCTAGCCAACCTGTCACTCTGAAGTTTATGCGCAAAGATCAATCCCCCTGCGCTGAAACAATGCTTATTCCTTCATTGGATATAAGCGAACAGCTTAAATTAAATGAAATTACTCAAATTACCCTATTGAACTTATCACCGGGAGAGCATGAGTTTCACTGTCAGATGCAAATGTATCGCGGTGTCTTAAAAGTCGTTTAGGAGGGCAATATGAAAAATCAACACACTAATTTTTGGTCAACACCTACAGGCTGGGCTGCACTGGCACTTATTGCCGCAGTGACCTACTTCTTAGTGCTTGAGCATGGTCAACATATGCTGCAATTTCTTCCCTACTTGATTTTATTGCTATGCCCCTTGATGCACGTATTTATGCATGGCAGTCATGGTAAACATGGTCACGATCATTCACATGCGCCTGATGAAAAAAAGGAAGAGAGCTCTTAAGAACTCACGGATAAAAATGCAGCCTATCACGATGGCTACATACAAGGGTTAGAAAAGGCACGTAAGGAATCACATAAAAAGGAGAGCAGTGATGAATGAAACATATGATTATGGCTTATGGTCAATGGTGATACTGAACTCAGCAATTTTTATCTTTTTTGCCTTTAGTTTTGTCAAACCAAAAACATCAACTGATTGGAGAAGTCTAAGCGCGTTCTCTGCCTTTATTGTTGCCCTATTTACTGAAATGTATGGCTTTCCTTTAACTATCTATTTTCTGTCGGGGTGGCTGACGGAGACCTATCCAGAAGTAAATTTCTTTGCGCATGAAAATGGGCATTTATTACATACTTTCTTTGGATTTCAAGGTGATGCCCATTGGGACCCATTTCATATAGTGAGTATGGTGTTTATTGTTGCAGGTTTCTTTATGTTGTCTTCAGCATGGAATGTATTGCATCACGCGCAAAAACATCATCAATTGGCTACAACTGGATGGTATGCAAGGTGTCGCCACCCACAGTATGTAGCTTTCATTCTAATCATGTTCGGCTTTTTATTGCAGTGGCCGACAATTCCAACACTTGCGATGTTTCCGATCTTAGTCGTTGTTTACGTCGAGCTAGCGAAACGCGAAGAAGCACAAGCGATTGCTGAGTTTGGTTCGGAGTACCACAGGTATATGGAATCGACACCGAGTTGGATCCCAAATTTTAATAAAAGTGTAGAAGGTAAAAATCATGAAAACGTTAACTAAATCAATTTTATTTATTAGTTCACTACTGATAACCACTAGCTCATTTGCCCAAAACAATGAGCATAAACATGAAGGTGCGAACAAAGCTGATATGCATCAAGGCATGGCAATACCACATGAGAACATGGGAGAAATGCACAAAAAGATGATGGAAATGAAAAAGGAAGTCCATGTCATTAAAACTGAAAAAGATCCTGAAAAGCAACAGCAGATGATGGTTGAACATCACCGTTCAATGATGAAGATGATGCAATCCATGCATAAAAACATGGAAGAAATGCCAATGCATCAACAAATCAAGATGGCTGAACATCATTTAGAAATGATGGGGAACATGATGCCGCAGATGAACCGCAAAATGGAAGAAATGAAAGATAGCAATCAACAGCATTCACACAAACATTAGGAGAAAAATTATGAGCGATTTAAATCATAGAGTTGGCGTTAGAGAGCAAAATTTAGTTGTTCGAAATCTAAAGCTTAGCAATGTCACAGAAGAAAGCTGTGACGAGTTAGTAAAAGAAATAGATCAGCTTTTTGGTATAGATGAAGTTAGTTACAACATCAAAGAAGGTGAAATACACCTTGCCTATGATGCCGCAAACGTAAGCCTTGATGGGATTGAGGAGGTAATCCGTAAGTATGGCGCAGATGTTCATAATGATTGGTGGACACATACTAAAGAAAGTTACTATAAATTTGTTGATCAGAACATCAAAGATAACTCTGTTCATAAGCCTTGGAGTTGTCATCAAGCACCTTCGGGGGCTGGCCGGAAAAACAAATGAATTCATAAAAAAGTGTATAGATAATTAGTTAGTCAAATGAGGTAACAGTGATGAAAACACCCTATATAAAAGCTCTTTTATTGCTTACATTCGGTTTATATTTAGTGGGTTGTTCCAATACCACTTTTTATCATAAATACATGGTGAGAGGTCAGGTAGTAGAAAGTTCTGATAATCGAACTCTAATCTGTATTGGTGCTAAGCATGGCGCAGAGGTTGGGCAAAAATACAGTGTTATTAGATTCCATGAAAGAATAGTATTGAGTGAAGGTGAAGATCCCTACACTATCGAAAAGGTAGGAACGGTACAAATTACTAAAATTGTGAATGATCATTTCGCAACTGTAAAGCTAGTGTCTGGTGACATTGCAGCGAAAGATATGGTGGAACTTGAAAACTAATAAAGTGGTGGCGAAAGCCACCACAAGAGCATAACAATAAAACTTAATGAAAAAACTTTAGTGTTATTTTGTACAACCTTTGAGATTGTTTGCTCAGTTCTGGTTATCTTGATGCCAGTACGACAGAAAAAATGTTACATATGAATTAGAAAGGTATGGGCTGGCATCCTAAATAGCTGTTCCAAATAGTAGATCACCCGAGGAAGGGAACTCAATGCGGTTTGCGCGATCAGATCAGTCGCCAAACATAACCAATCAACAACCGCATTGAGTATGAACAAAATAGCATTTTTATACGGCGCAGAAACCCGCCGCTTGAAGAAAATTGTACATAAAACCCGAGATAAAGACCTGTGCCGCCGGGCAAATGCGGTGTTATTGGTGCTAAAAGGTGAAACCAAGTCGCAAGTAGCCCGTGTTTTGCAAGCAGGCCGTTCATCAGTAAACCGGTGGGTAACCTGGTATGAAGCAGCAGGTATAGATGGCCTTAAAACCAAGGGTGCTGGGCGACCACCAAGTCAGCCCAAAGGCTTTATCTGCGGTGTTTTAAAACTGTTGGTGAACCATGTACCCAGGACACTGGGTTATCAGCGGTCGCGTTGGAGTAGTGAATTATTCGCACTGCTACTGCATAAGCTTTACCGTATCGTTATTCATAGCTCAACTCTCAGGCGGTGGTTGCCACAAGTCGGCATCGTCTGGCGTCGTGCGGCACCGACGCTGTATATCCAAGACCCAGATAAAGAAGCTAAGTTAGCAGCCATGCGGGAGGCACTTGAAAATTGCAGCGTGGACCATCCGGTGTTTTATCAGGATGAGGTGGATATCCACCTGAATCCGAAGATTGGTGCCGACTGGGGCTTTAAAGGTAAACAGCGTAAGGTAGCTACACCCGGCCAGAATAAGAAACACTATCTGGCGGGGGCACTGCACAGCCAGACAGGACAAATCAGTTATGTTGGTGGTGAGCGCAAGACCAGTGATTTGTTTATTGCGCTGTTGGAGCAACTGAAAGGGCAATACCGGCGAGCGAAAAGTATCACGCTAATTGTGGATAATTACATCATCCATAAGAGCAAAAAAACGCAGAAATGGCTGAATGAGAACCCAAAGTTCAAGCTCTTGTTTTTACCGGTATACAGCCCGTGGCACAACAAAATTGAAAAGCTATGGCATGCGTTGCATGAAACGATAACCCGTAACCATCAGTGTAAGAACATGGATGACTTACTGGAGCAGGTATACCACTTTATGGACACAGCGGCTCCGTTCCCAGGTGGCAAGCATGGCTTGAAGCAGGTGTATCACAATTAGGATCAGTTATTTAGTCAGCAGTAAATCCCTAGCATGGACTTGCATCTGGCACCAAACTCTACGCAGTTCTTTTCCATGTGCCGCGCAAAAACTTTAGCTCAAAACCGTTCAGTATTCGGTAATGCTGAAGTGAACGTTGATGTCCGCTATTCGCTCTTTGCCGAAGTTTGGCTAAGTGCCATGAGCAGTCATTCATGATTAACTCGTTTCTGCCCCAAAACGTGTTGAGGCGAATGCCTCAAAAGAGCGAAAACCAGTCATTGTAGTTCGAGCAATTTTACTTCGTATTGATATACTAATGTCATGATTAAAGTTGATTTTATGGTTGGACGATGAAAACAATAGGCAAGTTGGCTAAAGAACTTGATATAGGCGTAGAAACTATACGGTTTTATGAGCGGGAAGGCTTGATAAAACAGCCTCAAAAACCTCAAAATGGTTATCGTGTCTATGACGACTCAATCACCAAACAATTACAATTCATCTGTAAGGCCAAAGCACTTGGCTTTACTCTAAAAGAAGTGGCTTCATTGATGTCAATGGATGGCGATTGTGCCAAAGTAGAATCCCTAGGCTTGCTGAAATTGAACGTAATTCAAAATAAGATAGCTGACCTTCAACGCTTAGAAGTCGTCATAAAAGAAATGACTAATTCATGCCGCAACAATAACGATCAATCCCACTGCCCAATAATCGATTCGCTAAAATAGTATTGACTCCGTACCTACCTACGGAGTTCATACTCAAATCATTCAAATAATGTTAGACGTTAAAAATGATTAATAAGATTTTAGATAAAGTTAGCTCAGGTGGTGTTTGGCTTGCGGCTCTTAGTTGTACGGGGTGCTTCCCCGCACTCGGCTCGTTAGCATCAGCATTAGGATTAGGCTTTCTCTCTCACTTTGAGGGAATTGCTGTAAATACCTTGTTACCTATATTTGCAACTCTGGCATTGTTGGTAAATTTGTATAACTGGTATAAAAACCAAAATCATGCGAGAGGTATTCTTGGGGTTATTGGCCCTATAGCGGTTTTGTTAACCCTCTATCCACTATGGCAATACGAATGGAGCACTTATTTGTTTTATGTAGGTATTTGTTTGATGATTGTAATGTCCGTATTAGACATTGTTAAACCTTTGAAGGAGCAAACATGCAAAGTATAGAGTTAAATTCTACCATTACTTGCCCTGAGTGTGGCTTCAGTAAAACTGAAGAAATGCCAACCAACGCTTGCCAGTGGTATTATGAATGTGAATCTTGCAAAGTTCTCCTAAAGCCTTTGAAAGGCGATTGTTGCGTATATTGCTCTTATGGAACAGTGAAATGCCCGCCAATTCAAGAAGGTCAAAGTTGTTGCGATAGCTAAATGACAGTCTATTAATGGCAATGAGAAGGCATAAAAAGAAATAGTGAAATGTCAGCAATCGTATCATTGCAGCCTTTATCACTAAGTCACTCAAGGGCTGCTTTTGGCACAAACCAGAAATAGCTTCCAATGAATTCTGTATTTAAATTTTAGGTTTAAGCTGGGCTCTAATTAATAAATCATAATCTAATTGCAACACCTTGCTTAAATTCAAATTATTCTTAAGTTAACGCAAATTTTCAATTTAACTGGTGCTGGCCTAATAAAGGCTCATATGAGAACCAAATAGCCAACTTATTAAATGGAAACTAAAAAATGTGGCTGTTAAAAGGTTTATACTAACTAAAAAGTAACTACTCTTAGCTATGACTCAGTTTTCTCTTTATAGTCACACAAATCCTCGATTATACAGCTTCCACATTTTGGTTTTCTCGCTGTACACGTATAGCGCCCATGTAAAATAAACCAATGATGGAGGTTAAACATAAACTCTTTTTTATTTGGCGTATTTTTAATTATGGCCTGTTCTGTCTGCTCAACAGTTTTACCTTTAGCGTAACCCGAACGGTTTGCAAGACGTTGGATGTGAGTATCTACTGCTAAAAAGTATCTACCTTCATTATCCTTTAGCCAGCCGAAGGCGGTGTTGAGTACCACATTTGCTGTTTTTCGACCTACGCCGGGTAGGGCTTCTAGGGCTTCGCGGTTTTCAGGTACGATGCTATCATGTTTATCTACCAATATTTGGCACATTTTATAAACGTTGGCAGCTTTAGAATTAAATAAGCCTATGGTTTTTATATAATCACGGAGTTTATCGTGGCCTATATCTAAAATGGCTTGTGGTGTATTAGCAACAGGGAATAGTTTTCGGGTTGCTTTATTAACACCAACATCAGTGGCTTGCGCTGACAGTGTGACAGCAACAAGCAACTCGAACGGGCTTGAATATTCAAGCTCCGTTTCTGGGTTTGGGTTGTTATCGCGCAAGCGTGTAAGTATTTGGTAGCGTTTTTCTTTATTCATATAACTTAAACGTACTTACTTAAAAAGCAGTACGTTTCCCCTTAAGTTAAACTGGTAACACGTGCACGAGGGCCTTTTTCGGCTTCTGGCGGTGCAATTTGTTTTGATTTTATTTGTGCATCAATCACATTTTTAGCGGCTATGAGCAACCCAAGCCCTAAAAATGCGCCAGGTGGTAAAATAGCAAGCAAAAACTGATTGTCAAAGCTAAACACTTCAATGCGTAAACTTTGTGCCCACGGACCCAGTAATAAATCGGCACTGTCGAATAACGTACCTTGGCCAATGAGTTCTCGCATTGCACCCAGTACAACGAGTACAAGCATAAATCCAAGTCCCATCATTAATCCGTCAAAGGCAGATAAATGAATTGGATTTTTTGATGCGTACGCTTCGGCGCGGCCTATAATTGCGCAGTTAGTTACAATTAGTGGAATAAATATGCCCAGCGATTGATAAAGTCCAAATGTGTAGGCGTTCATCAGTAATTGAACAATGGTTACAAACCCTGCAATGATCATTACAAAAACGGGAATACGTATATCTTTTGGTACCCAGTTTCGTACAATAGAAACGCTTATATTTGATCCAATTAATACCAAAAGTGTTGCAAGGCCCAAGCCCAGTGCGTTTGTAACAGTCGATGTCACAGCAAGCAACGGACAAAGCCCTAAAAGTTGAACAAGAGCAGGGTTGTTTACCCACATCCCCTCTTTGTAAAGTGTTTTTAATTCACTCATTGGGTTACCTCTTCACACTGGCTATTTGGGGCTGTAAAAATAGTATCAAACTCATTTTGCGCAAATAATACGGCGTTTTTAACCGAATTTACAACTGCACGAGGCGTAATTGTTGCTCCAGTGAACTGATCAAATTGGCCGCCATCCTTTTTCACAGCCCAGCGGTTATCGTCTTCACTGTGCACCGTTAAGCCTTTAAATGTGGTGATCCATGATGACTTTTTAATTTCTATTTTGTCGCCTAACCCTGGTGTTTCTTCGTGTTTAGTGGTTCGCACACCCGCTACAGTTCCATCGCGTAATATGGCGGTTAAAAGCTTTATATCGCCACTGTAACCGTTTGGTGTTACGTGCCTAACAACAAGGGCGACTGGTTGGTTATTTTTTCGTGCACGGTAGATAACTTGCGAATTATATGGTCCTAGTCGTTCATCTTTAATAACGATACAGTCTTTCGACAAGTCATTGTCGTAGGTGTTAGGGTCAAGTACTTCGTGCAATTGTGATGTTAAGTATAGTTGCTCTTGCTCTGCAATTTTATCAGCCGTTAGTGCATCAATAGTTGCCACTAGCCCAGTAGTTACAAGGGCGAACGCAGTTAAAATAGCGCCGTTTTTTGCCATAGATGAAACAATCATTTTACTGCTCCATGGCCATAAGTTCGTGGCTGTGTGTAGTAGTCAATAAGTGGTACTGCAATATTTAGCAATAGTACTGCAAAGGCAACCGCATCAGGAAAACCACCAAAGGTACGAATTAAATAAACAAATAACCCAATTAGTGCACCGTAAATCAAGCGACCTTTATTTGTGGTTGAGGCCGAGACTGGGTCGGTTGCAATAAAAAATGCGCCCATCATAGTTGCGCCACTTAGCAAGTGAAATACAGTACCCGGCTCTGTGCCCGGTGCCGCTATGTAACCAATAGCACTGCATAATGCTAAGCTACCAATAAAACTGACAGGAATATGCCAGTTAATTACTTTTTCTTTTAGTAAATACAACCCGCCAGCTAAAAAACCAAGGTTAACCCACATCCAACCTTGGCCTGCCCATTCGTTAAAAATAGGCTTTTGCATGCTTTCGCTCACTGTTAAACCATGAGCTACATCTGTTTTGATAGTGTCTAGTGGCGTTGCCATTGTAGTGCCATCAACACCAGCACGTACTTGATCTAAGCTATAACCAGTAGAGGTAAAGTCCGTAAAAATAAGCCGTAATTGTTCTGTAAAGCCAATAGGGTTACTTGCTAGATCTGTAACAGGTAACCACGCAGTCATTTGCACAGGGAACGATACCAGTAGCAAAACATAAGCTGCCATAGCGGGGTTAAATAGGTTAAAACCTAAGCCACCATAAAGCTGCTTTACAATCACTATGGAAAATAAACAACCAATAATAACAATCCACCACGGTGCAAATGGTGGAATACTCAAGGCAAGTAACACCGCGGTTAACCATGCGCTGCCATCACTTAATGCAGGCCAAACAGGGCGCTTACGTATTAGCATTACTGCTGCTTCAAAAGCTGTGACAGCCACAAAAGCAAGGACGAGTTGAATAAGTACACCTGTACCAAAAAAGAAAACTTGAGCAATGAGTCCAGGAATACACGCAGCAATAACGGTTAGCATTAATCGTGTTAGCGATTTATGGCTATGATTATGCGGCGAACTGGCCATGGTTAATTTCATGACTGATCATTTCCTTCTTTTTGTAACTTTTTGGCTTTGGCGCGAGCAATAGCGGCGGCCACTGCAGCTTTTTTCTTTTCGGCGGCGGTTTGTTCTGGGGTAGCTTCACTTGGCGTTTCAGGCTCAGTTATCGCCACTTGATCAGTATCTTCATCGCTTTGTGTTTGCTGCGCCTCTTTTGCCGCTTTTTTAGCTTTAGCACGGGCAATAGCAGCCGTTACAGCCGCTTTTTTGTTCTCTGCTGGTGAGTCTGCTTCTGAGCTTTCAGATTTAACATTGTCTGCTTGTTCTACAGTACTGTTCGATTCGTCCAATTGTTCTATTTTATCAGCTTCTTTAGCGGCTTTTTTAGCTTTAGCACGAGCAATTGCAGCGGCTACAGCCGCTTTTTTATCATCAGTAGATGCTGTTGTATCGGCATCACCTATATTAGCTTGAGCACCTTGTGCTTGCGCTGCCTTTTTAGCTTTAGCACGTGCAATTGCGGCGGCTACGGCCGCATTTTTGTCATCATTAGGCGCTGCTGTATCGGCATCATCTGTATTTGCTTGAGCCCCTTGTGCTTTAGCTGCTTTTTTAGCTTTAGCGCGTGCAATCGCGGCAGCTACAGCCGCTTTTTTATCATCAGTAGGCGCTGCTGTATCGGCATCATCTGTATTAGCTTGAGCAGCTTGTGCTGCCTTTTTAGCTTTAGCACGAGCAATTGCAGCGGCTACGGCTGATTTTTTATCATCAGCTGGTGCAGTATTGGCATCATCAGGATTAGTTTGAGCACCTTGTGCTTGCGCTGCCTTTTTAGCTTTAGCGCGAGCAATTGCGGCAGCGACTGCGGATTTTTTGTCGTCAGGGGTTGTAGCGTCTTCAGAAAGCTCTTTTTGCTCTTTATATTTGCGAGCTTGCTCTTTGCGCAGTGCACGCTCTTTAGCGACTTCACTATTATCTGGCTCAATCTCTGTATTTTGGCCTTCAAGTTTTTTGGCTTTTGCGCGAGCTATTGCAGCAGCAACGGCTGACTTTTCATTCCCATCGTTCGATTTGTTTTTAACACGGGCAAGGGCATCCGCTACTTTTTGCTTTTCATCATCAGACTTAGCTGGTGCCTTGCGCTTATGACGATTTTTACGCTCTTCTTGTTCACGCTCTAAACGCTCCTTGCGCGCATCAAAGCGTTCTTTTGCTCTATCTGCTTTTATTTTTTCAGCTTGTTGTTCTTTTATTTCAACTTTAGCCACTCGGTAATATTGCACAAGTGGGATTTCGCTTGGGCACACATACGCACAGGCACCACATTCAATACAATCAAACAGGTTATGTTCTTGAAGTTTGTCGTACTCTTTAGATTTTGCAAACCACTGTAATTGTTGCGGTAGTAACGAAGCCGGGCACGCGTCTGCACACGCACTACAGCGTATACAGGCTTTTTCAGGTCCTGGCTCTGCAAGCTCTTTATGATCAGGGGCTAAAATACAGTTAGTTGTTTTAATTACACCAATCCGTACGGTGGGCAATGTAAAGCCCATCATTGGGCCACCCATTACAACACGTTGTTGTGGTACTGGCGAAAACCCTTGGCAGTCGAGCAGGTGTTTGATTTCTGTACCTAATAAAGCCCATACATTACCTGGTTTGTGTATAGTGTTACCCGTTACTGTAACCACTCGCTCTATAAGAGGTTTCCCTTCATAAACAGCTTGTTGTACGGCATAAAGGGTACCTGTATTGTGCATGAGTACACCAATATCAGCAGGAATTCCCATGCTGGGTACTTCACGATTAGTCAGCAATTTTATTAGTTGTTTTTCGCCACCTGAGGGGTAAACTGTTGGCACGGTTTGAACAATAATTTTGTTGTTATGTTCAGCCGCTTTAGTCATTGCAGCAATAGCTTCTGGCTTATTGTCTTCTATGCCCACAATACAAATTGTTGGGTCTAAAAGTTGCTGCATTAATTCGATGCCTTGGATAATTTCAGCAGCGTGCTCACGCATTAGTGTGTCGTCAGCGGTTATATAGGGTTCACATTCCACAGCATTGACAATGAAGAAGTCTATTTTTTGCTTTGTATCGGCCTTGATATAAGTTGGAAAACCAGCGCCACCCATGCCACTGATACCCGCTTGATGAATTATATCAACTAACTCAGTTTGGCTTAGTGTTTTTGGCTCACTTATTGGGTTAAGTGTGCACCACTCGTCTTTTCCATCAGGCTCAATAACAACACTTAGCTCTGGCAGTGCAGACGGGTGAGCCGAGGGCTTTGGCGCTATTTCTGTAATAACACCCGAACTAGGAGCATGTACTGGTACAGACCAGTTAGCAACGGGTTTAGTTAAGGCTTGACCTTTAAGTACGCGTTGGCCTTTTTCTACAAGTAATTTACCATTAGCGCCAATGTGTTGTTTTAGCGCAACTACAAGTTTGTCAGGTAGTGGAAGGCGAGCAATATTTGCACCGTTAGAAAGTGATTTTTGCTGTGGAGGATGCACGCCGCCAGGAAATTGCCAAACAGTACCTTTTTGTATTTGTTCAAGTAACTTTTCCACTCAAACCTCTAATCTATTTGTGTTACAGGAATAGCATCTAACTGCCATTTCCAGTTTTGTTTTGTTTCAGCAACCGGTAGCATATCAATACAATCTACAGGGCAGGGCTCAACGCATAAATCACAACCTGTGCATTCGTCTATTAAAACAGTATGCATTTGGCGAGTAGCACCTACAATGGCATCTACAGGGCAGGCTTGAATACATTTGGTACAGCCAATACATTCGTCTTCGCGTATGTATGCAACGGTTTTAATTGGCTCGGCTTGCTCTCCACCGGCAAGGGGTTTCTCATCAACGCCCATCAGGCCAGCAAGCTTTTTCATGGTGGCTTCACCACCAGGCGGGCACTTATTAATTTCATCCCCATTGGCAATTGCTTCTGCATAGGGGCGACAGCCTGGGTAACCACATTGACCACATTGCGTTTGCGGTAAAATGGTATCGATTTGTTCAACAATGGGGTTACTTTCTACGCGAAAGCGTATTGCAGCAAAGCCTAAAATTAACCCAAAAACCAGCGCGAGTGAGCCAAGCGCAATTAAGGCATAAAACAAGGTCATATTAAAATTTCACTAATCCGGTAAAACCCATAAACGCCATAGACATAAGGCCGGCGGTTATCATAGCAATAGAGGCACCTTTAAAAGGTGTTGGAACATCAGCAGCAGCAAGGCGTTCGCGCAGCGCTGCAAATAGTACGAGCACTAATGAAAAGCCAACCGCAGCACCAAAACCATACACTGCTGATTGTAAAAACGAATGGTCTTCTTTTATATTAAGTAAAGCAACACCCAGTACCGCACAGTTTGTAGTAATAAGTGGTAAAAATATACCCAATAAACGGTAGAGTGTAGGGCTTGTTTTACGTACCACCATTTCTGTAAATTGCACTACAACGGCAATAACTAAAATAAAGCTCATGGTGCGTAAAAATTCTATATCCAAAGGGATTAAAATATACTGATTAACCAGGTAACTAGTTACTGAAGCAAGCGTAAGTACAAAGGTGGTAGCTAATGACATGCCGATTGCTGTATCAAGTTTTCCTGATACACCCATAAACGGACATAAGCCTAAAAATTGTACTAACACAAAGTTATTAACTAGAACGGTTCCAATCAATAACAATACATATTCAGTCATGCGAGCCTCGCGCTTTTAAAGTCCCGTGTATTATCCTTTTTTCTGCTCTGATTAACAACATGTGCAGTGATTATCATTTAAATAAACATTATTAAATTAACTAACAGTAATAATGATGTAATTGACCTATGAGTTAGACATACTTTTTTCTTTAACATGATGACTTTAATCATACTAATTTAAGGGGAGCAGTGATCACCGTAGCGCTAAATAAAGGGGAAGGGCACAAACAAAAAAAGAGCAACGAGTGCTCTTTTTTAAAATAGGGGGTTAAATATCTTTCGGCTTTTCGATGTAGTAGCCTTGAACGCCATCTAAGCACAAGGTTTCTATTATGTGTTTTTCTTCTTGGCTCTCTACACCTTCGGCAAATACACTCACGCCAATCCTGTGTGCTAGATCTACCATTAGACGCATAAAGTATTGATTATTTTTATCGTCTTCTAAACCGCGAGTGTAACTGGCATCCATTTTTATAAAATCGGGTTTTAAATCACGGAAAAACTTGAATGATGTTAAACCGACACCAAATCGCTCAACGGTAATACGTGCACCTACTCGGTGAACCATATCAATAAAGCGTTTACTGGCTTTAATATTTTGTTGTAAACCAAACTCACTTACTTCGAAAACGAGTTTAGAAGCGATATGGGTATCTTTTAATAGGCGACGCTCTAGCCAAATTACAAACTGATCGTTATGTGCACTTGAGGCCGTTACATTTAAGCCAAAGAATTTCTCGGATAAGTTACGGCTTTTCACTTTTTCAAGCGATGAGTCAATAATAAGGCGGTCAATTTCTATTGCCATATCTAGTTTTTCAGCCATGGCTAAAAACGATGCAGTAGGGAGCATTTGGTTATCTTCGGTTTTAAACCTAACCTGTATCTCGGCGTATGCCTTAATGCTTTTACCCAAAGGCATAATATTTTGCATTACTAAATGCACGCGCTTTGATTCAATAACTTCGTTTATTACTTTACGCCAGTTTTGGTTACCAAAGCCTGCGCTTACATTATTAACTAAATCGGTTTCGCGTTGTACGTGCCATGCATTAGTTTGCTTAGACTGAGCCATACTCATTGCGTTATCAACCACCGAAAGCAGCTCGCCTAATGGTTTACCTTTTTCGTAACCCACAATGCCGGTATTAGCCACAGAGCTTAATTCTTGGTTTTGTTGATATTGAGTAAAGCGGGACTGTAAGTTTTCACCAAAGCGCTCAGCTTCTTTAAGCGGTGTATGCGGTAAAATAACAGCAAAGTCAGAGCTGTTTAGTCTAAACAATTGGCTGCCAGTATAAGTGCCGCTCAAGTGTTTAATTATATCAGCAACACCCCTTACGTACTCGTCACCTTTTTGGTAGCCACGGCTTTGATTAATTGCTTGTAACTCACTACAGCGCACCATAGCTAACGAGCCAAACGTACTTTGCTCGCAGTTCTCGATATGCTTTTCATAATACTCAACAAACATATTTCGGTTACCTAAAGAAGTGATAACGTCTTTATAGGCTTCTTGTTTAATGCTCATTGCTGCATTTTGTATATCTTGACTTTTAGACTTTAAAAAGTGCGATAACCGGTTAAAGCTTGGAACTAAATCTTTCCCCAGCTTTTTGAGACTAGAACCATCGAGTGCAGTTTGTAGATCGTCATCAACTTGGTTTTGGTTAATATAAATATCAATGATGTCAGATACCGTAGTGCTGATATTTTTGTTCAGCTGGTAAAAAATTGACTTAAGTAAGATGATAGGAATGATCACCAACACCGCAGATATAAGTATTACTATGAAGAGGGCCGTTTGTAGCTGCGAAGCTAGTTGTTGAATGTTGAGCGTAAATTCTACTTTTACATCTGCTGCATCGTTGACAGCAAATTGGGGGCGTATAGAGTTAAATTGAGACTGAATAAACTCGGCGAATGCTGGCAACTCTTCAGACGAATTAACACTGAAAACTTCCGCGCCTTGATAATCTCTAAGCGTGAAGTTTGAAAAGGTATTGCCGTTTGCAATTGATTTTTTTAAATTTTCTGCAGAAATATCGTCTATAGACAGCTCATTTATATACTTACTAACGGTTACTTGAGCACTTTTTTGTGCTTCACTCACCGCGTTATCAAAGCCCACTGAAATGAAGTAGCTTCCTGCTGCAACACACAATAACCAAGATATTATTTGTATTAAAATAAGTTTTTTAAATCCAGCCATTTTTTCAATCTTTTTGATATTACAGAGGAAAGGAATCAAGTCCTTGATTATTTAACTAAATGCAACATTTATTAGTTTTTTTTTCAATGTTTTAGTTCTAGAGTAGAAGGGTAGTGGAAATAGTAGTAAATGTCTATGGAATTGTTGAGAATTGGCTCCCCCTCCCCGACTCGAACGGGGGACCTGCGGATTAACAGTCCGTCGCTCTAACCAACTGAGCTAAGGGGGAACTAAATTTTGACTTGTATGATATTGGCTCCCCCTCCCCGACTCGAACGGGGGACCTGCGGATTAACAGTCCGTCGCTCTAACCAACTGAGCTAAGGGGGAACTACATCATATACATAAACTTGGCTCCCCCTCCCCGACTCGAACGGGGGACCTGCGGATTAACAGTCCGTCGCTCTAACCAACTGAGCTAAGGGGGAA
>OJEJ01000138.1_pt1 | contig 40584 bp, 58 predicted proteins | sample 1593271 | NCBI WGS metagenome assembly OJEJ01 (sample SAMN05416877, study PRJEB24817) | seawater metagenome | isolation source: Sea water | place: Canada:Atlantic | collected 2013-11
AATATTCTAACATAATATAAACACTCCGTCCATAGAGTGCTTACATTAAAAATATTGCAATAATTAATTATCCCTTATAAGCTTGTTTAATGTCAATCGATGCAAACATAAGTAAGAAATCTCCCAAGGTCTCAAAGAAGGATTATAACAAGCTTAAAAACGCTGTTAGGAATCAAATACGTCAAGCTTTCAGTAGGTCTGAGCATTATAAGAATTTTTTAGATATGCATAGGGTTGAATGGTTATCAGGTAAAAGAAAGAGAGTGTCGTATAAGTGCGCAAAGTGTAAGCATTTATTCAGTAAGCCAGATATTAATGTAGATCATATAATACCCATAGGAAAAGGCACATATAACGACATAAGCGACGCTCATGCATACTATAAGCTCGTTTATTGTGCGTATGATAATTTACAGATACTTTGTAAGGATAAGTGCCATAAAGAGAAAACAAAGAGAGAGCAAAGCGCTCCCTCTTTTCATAATGCTATTTTCTAAGTATTTTCTCCAATGCTTTTCTTGCTGTTTTTCTATGCGATTGTTCTGTTGCTGTGACATCTATATCTGTTGCATAATCCCTTATCACCTCAAGCGCATCTTTCAGTATCTTGTTTTCGGCTTTTAGTTTCTCGTTTTCAATCGTCTTGCGGCAAACCAATCCAGACTCCTGACTAAATACTTCATCTATACATTCACTCATTTAATTTTCTCCAATGCTTGTATAGCTAGACCGCCTCCGTCTTGATACTGATGCCAATCGGGATTACCATAATCATCAAAACCAACTTGCTCAACATGAAAACAAACCTTGTCGTTTGTATAATTTTTTTTATCAGCATAAAACTCAAGCGCATCTTTCAGTATCTTGTTTTCGGCTTTTAGTTGTTCTAGTTTTTCCTTTTCACTTTTTTGTCCCAAATAAAAGAAGTGTTCTGCAATGTTATGTTTAAAATCCAAACTGTTATTTGTACTTTTAAAGAACTGTGCGCCTTTTTGTGACTCTAAAGCTTCTTGATAATTCATATCTATTCCTTATAGTTTATCTACCTATTTTTGTACCAACTAATTTTGGCACTTACTTCTAATTTCACTTTAACAATTACTTATCGTGCGATTGAATTAAGTACCTTCTCAAATATCTCATCAATCTTATTATAGTGTTCGGGGTGTATTTGATTGCGCATCATTTCGTCAATCATTCTATGTTGAACCTCCTCAAAAACACTATTAAGCGTGTTAGGTATGAGTGCAATACCAAACTTTTTTACATATATGTCTATTAATGCGTATTCACCCCTTATATCTTTAACTAATACTTGATCGCTAAAACAATCAATTCGTGAGCTTACCAGTCTTTGAATATTTCTAATGCTTAATAGTCTGTGCCTTATAGTTGCATTATATGTTTTTAGTTCGTATTCTATTTTTTCATCTTTGGGGGGTATCGAGCCGTCTGAAATGCCGACACAATGTAATTCAGGCGATTGCGGTTTATACCAGTATCGCCTACCGTCAAATATTGTTATTTTCATATTTTATCCTTTCGCACGATAAGAAACGTTATAGTGCGTCCTCTATTTTTCTTTTAATTTCGTGCCACTTAGTTATAGGCTTACTAGACTTAACCCTACAGTTTGAATAAATATCTCTAAGTATCTCTTTAAGTGTTTCATTCTCTTTTATAAGTTTTTCTATGGCACCAAACTGTGAAGAGAAACATCTTACATAATCATCACCAATTTCAGTTAAACCCTTTATCGTTTGCTGTAGGTTATCTATAAATTCAGGTGCATTTATATCGCCATTATTTATCATAAACTCTAATGTTTTTACTCGCTTATTTTCAACCACTTACACCCCCTTGCGCGATAAGAATAACTATCGCGCGTTATTTTATTTCTATTTCATTGGATACGTTTACAGTAATTGTAATCTGAGAACTTTCAGCGAAATCAACTTTATTGATAACAAATCCGTCAGATAATTTATTTAAAATAATCTCAAAAAGCTTATCTCCTATATTTATTTTCAACCTTGTGTTGTCAAGTGTTATTTCTTGAGTTTTCATGTCTACTCCTTTATTTTGTATTTAGTTATTCTCAGCAATCTCGCCACAATCACAAGCCTTCTTAGTATCAGCATAGCAAGTCGCACAGTAAGGCGTAGGATCTATCTCATCTACAGGTATACCAATAGATTGCTTAATTATATCTGCAAGCTCTGTATCACTTAGACCTTTATTACTACTAAGATACTTCTCATTTAATCATTATAAATTGCTCCCTTAACTGTTAATAGCCTGTCTATTCTTTCAGTTAAATGTTTATTCATACTCTTATACTTATTGATTAAGATCTTATTATCCTTTTCTTGAAGATCATAACCAATATTCAAGCCAACGGTTAGACATAAAAGCATTGTAAATATGTATATTATCGCTCTCGATTTCATCGGTCGGACTCTATGCATCTTAAGTATCCTCTTACGCAAAATGGCGAAGTATACAATTCAGTGCTGTTAAGGACACGCCCACGTACAAGGTGACTAGCGCATCTATTGTTATAAGCTTCTAAATTACACCTATTTATACGCCTCTCTTCTTCTGTTTCTTTTGTCGTATCGCAATTTCCTCCTTTTTTCCCACAACTCGTTAAACTCGATAGCACTAATAATGCAAAAATCATTAGGATATTTTTCATTTATAAACCTCCACTTATCTCTAAGTATTTGTAAGCACCTACTGTTATCTTGGATGCTAGATTTTAAGTATATTCTTTCCCTACTATACGGTTGTTCCTTTTCCATATGGTTGTAATGTATCTTTCTAACCTTTAAAAGTTCATCAATGTCTTTCTCACATTGCGCTTTTAATTCACTTGGCTTTATTACTATAGCTTCCATTACATTATATCCAGTCTACTAGTCGGTAATTCATTATAACTTTGAGCTTCACTACATTTATCAGTAAAATAGTGCTTTTCAGTGTTATTGCCATAATTGACAATCTCACAAGCAAACTTTGTGAAATCCTCTATTTTACTGTGTACTGCTTCCTCAGTTTCTTCAATGCCCTCTTTTATACCGAAGTCAAAGCCTTGGTCATACTTATCATTAAGTATAGTTTCATATTCTTCTGTATATTCATCTAGCTGTGAAGTAGTTAAAGAATTACCTAGGTTTTTAGCCTTTTCGATATAATCTCTTATATCTTCTATGTGCATTCCCTCATGAGGTGATAAGTTATCGCCTATAGTGTCTCCTAAGTGATCTAGGACATCTTTAATTATACTATTTATCATTTCTTCCATTTTATACTTCCTTTGCTACCCTTCAGTGCGTTATGGTCTATTAGTTTATTTCTTATGCTGTATTCTTTTTCGAGAGCCCATGCGCAGTGCATTAGGCTCATATTACAAAACCTGATTTATCTTTCTTTGCATCACCTTTTGCTTTCAATGCTACTATATAGCCGTCATTGTTTTTGCTTCTCTTATCTAAAAACCTAAGATCATGAAGGTCACCGTCTATTTTCCTAGCCAATTGCCTATGCCCCTTATCTTTATCGCTTCTATAGACTACTGCTACATTAACGCCCATATCTAGCATTTTTTCACATTGTGCATGGTTAGCCCTTGATTCTGATCTGCTAAAAGTTAAGTGATAATTCTTCCATTTATCACCTTTCAATGCAGCCAAGCGGTGAAAGTCTTTCGTATAATCATAAAATTGAACACGAGGAAAGTTTTCAAAGATATTGCGTCCTTGCTTGTCTCGATAGTACTCAAAACGTATATCACTAGTACCATTTAAGCGTATACAAGGCTTTAAGCCTTTAACCCTAGCTTCTAGTATTACATTTTCTATTGATAATACTAAGCTTTCCATAAAGGAGTTAATATCATCCCTAAAATGTATAGTTTTCTTGATACGTGCATTCATTACATTAGAGAATTTACCGCGACCCGCAGTAAATAAGCATGCAGCTTTGCAGCCTTTACTAGCAAACGGACATAGATTGATACCCTCTACGGTATCACTAGGCGCTAAATATAGGATACCCGTTAGATATCCTAATGATTCACCTTTAGAGGTTTTAGTGTTTTGTGTTGTTAATAAGTTCTTTCTTAGGGGGATTGTATGTTTCATAGTTATCACCATGCCCATTGATAAGTACTAGTAGTAGGATTATAAGAAAAGCCACGTTTCCAGTATATTTTGTCAAAGAATAGCATTTTAATAGCATATACTTTTAAATTGTAGTCTTTATGGTCTTTCCCCATAGTCCTACACTTAGCTATTAGTTTAAGCATGCATTGCTTATGTAATTCCTTTAGTTGTTCTTCTGTAAAGTATCCCATTATTATATAGCCTGTACTTTCAATATATCAAAAGTAGTTGATTTTTTGTAAGTATCCATATCAAGGTTATTAGCTTCAAAGTAAGCATTAAGCTTAGAAGTGTCATAACTAGATCTAGTTTGTTCATGCTTTGAGATTATGCAAGCCGTTCCGATTAATAGACTTCCATCTGTATTAACGATATTAGAGAAATGAGCTTTTAATGCCTTTTCTTCTAAGTTTAATAGTTTTAACTCTTCTCTAAGTTCTAGTAGTCTTTCAGCTAGTTTAACGTTCTTAATTGTTTTAGTTGTTTTCATTGTTTCATTCTCCAGTAGTTGTTTTCGACAAGGATATTATTAGCAAGCGTTGTATCTACTGTCAACACTTTTATTGTATATATCTACAATTAAATGATTGATAGTTATTATGGCAAGGATAACGGATACTTGTAACATTATTAAAAGAGTGTATTATATAGTAGAAAGTTAGCGGAAAGGATACGGATTATATGCCGATTATTAAATATGATAGTGCGATTTGTAGTAGAATACTTGAACTTTATGCGTTAGGAAAGTCTATTACTGAGATTGCCAAACTACTCAGAGTTCAGAGAATGACTATATATAGATGGATTAAAAAGCATGAATTGCAACCAATTATGGATAAGTTATTAAAGGATAATGAAATTCAAGCTATTAATACTGGATTACAAGCATTAGCAAAGGGCGCAGAGTCCACAGATATTAAGAGAGAATATATAGACAATAGCAACCCTGATAAACTTGTAAAGATTACGGAAACTATACGTAAAGATAAGCCTGATGTTAAAGCTATGCAAATACTAGCGCGTAAGCATGATTTAATAGTGAGTGACCTAGAAGATAATGAGAGTGATAGTAAACGCATGGTGTTGTTAGGTATAGCAAACACTAGTACCATGAGCCAACGAGAACTACAAGAGCATAGCGCAGTGAGTCCATTGGGTTCTATAGTGGACGTTGAGTACTCAGAGGTTGATAGTGATTCTGAGGATTTAGGCCCCCCACAAGAGGATTCAGAGTAGATATGATAATGACAGACCCACATATCAATTTTTTAGATTTTACACCAAATAGTGTTGTAGGTTTAAACAACAACTATGATTCCCACTAAGGACAACTCCCTATGGAAATAATAGTATTTAAAAAATCTTCCACGAAGTCACTACTAGCTAATGGTAGTTTAACTCTTAAGGAGTATAGGTGTAAGTGCTACTCTAAGTTCTGTACGACAACTCTGGTTAATACTAATACTATAAACGCCTTTAGGTTAACGAGAGGGGTTTTCGGCGGCCCCATAGAAATTACTAGTGGCTACCGATGCCAATTCCACAATAAGAAGGTAGGTGGAATTAGTAATTCTATGCACTTAATCGGATCAGCTCTGGATTTGCGTCCAGCGGAGAAAGATTTTACAGCCTATGAATTGGACAGACTAGAAAATCTGGCTAAACTATACTTTGATGTAGTTATAAGATATGAAGGATTTATACACTGCCATATGCTTGATAGCGAGGATATGGATCCATATTTAGACAAGGAACAATAACATGGAACGACCAGAATCAATCAAACTAGCTGAAAAACTAGGATTAGAGTTTAAGAAGAACATCAGTACTAAGAAGTTATTAGAGATGATAGCAGAGGCTATGAGTAAGAGCATTGTTGCTCCGAAAGAGAAAGTATATTGCGGTAAGCACCCATCTACTGGAAAAGAAGTTTGGAAATAAAGGTTGAAAAACCGATCTTTGAGCGTAGAGGCTAATCAACGAAGGTTAGATTTTCTACGCTTTCAATCTCAAGTAGAGACTGAAATTCACTCATATTGGGTTCCTCATGAAGGCCAAGTCCCTATCGCTAAAGCATTATTGCGAGAAAGGAAAAGGTATGTATTTCTTCAATGTGGGCGTAAGTTTGGTAAAACAGACTTTGCTATATATTGTATGTATATGTTTGCGATATTGTTTCCCAACTCTCAGATATACTACATTGCGGATACTATGAAACATGCTGGAGAACTTGTATGGCATAATCAGAGATTGCAAAAGTTCTTTTCTCAGCCTAAGAGATTAAGAGGAGAGTCTGATGAGGACTACACAAGACGTAGGGCCATTGGAGCCGAACTTCACGAAAAGCACATATCTAAACCAAACAATTCCGAAATGCGGCTACATTTTAAGAACGGAAGTTTTATTAAGGTTGATGGGGCCGAGAATTACGCCAACGCAGATGGGATCGAGCCTGATTTCATGGTCTATGACGAATTCAAATCGCACAATCCAAAGTTTAATGAGGCAATGGAACCAAACCTACGAGTTAAACGGGCACCTCTCCTCATTGTCGGAACGCCTCCTGAAGAATTAGGTACTTATTATGAAAAGATTGCTAACAGTTTCAAAAGGCTTAAGTATGCTAGTCATTATCAACGGCCTAGTTTTCTTAACTCACACCTCTATCCACTTGGTGAGAAGGATCCGGAATTCCAAGAAGAATGCGAAAAATACCTAAGTCGTGGAGATGAAGACGTTATGTCCAGAGAACTATACGCCAATATCGTAGTTTCTGGTAAAAAAGCCTTATTCCCTATGCTGGAATTACCTCTATACGACTATGATAAGGAAGTCTATGTAGGAAATAGTAGGCACATAAGACCTCATACTGAACTTATGGATAGGATAAGAAGAGCTCCGAAAGATTGGGAGTTCTATGATACTTACGACCCTGGATCTAGCGTATGTTTTGCTGGAGTATTCGGAGTGATTAATAAATATACTAAAGAAGTTATGATATTGGACTGTATTTATGAAACGGACACTCTTAAGACTTCTGTAGGGGTCTTATACCCTAAAGCGGAGAAGATAATAAAAGAGATCTTTCCTGTAGAAGATAATTGGTACGGGACGTATGACCATGCCGCTAAATGGTTTGCAGTAGAAGTTCAAGATAGGTTCGATAGAGCTCTTCATCCTTGTGAAAAAGATCTCAAGAATAAAGAGAATAAGCTTGGGTTGATCAAAGATATGCTTCTAGCAGACAAGCTAATATTCTCTGATAAGTGTATGAGAGGATTCTCAGACAATAAAGGCATTGTTTGGGAGATGATAAACTACCGAAAAGACGAGAATGGGAAGATACCTAAAGAGAATGACCATGCAATAGACGCCCTTAGATACAAATTAAATGCTATGGGATATGATCCAAGTTATCTTAGACCTCCAGAGAAAGTAGAGACAGACGATAGGGGTATGGCGTTGACTTACCAAGAGGATGGTCTAGACTATTATGGAAGGAAACAGGAACAACAATTAGAGGTAGAGCGGAAATATCTGGAAGTTATGCCTAGGGAGGATTATGAGTATTGATATTATTTGCATTGTATTGGCCTTATCGAGTATGATGGTAGGTGGAACTGCTCTAACTATAGCGTGTATTGCGCTTACTAGGGTAATAGGCCTTGAGAAGAGTACACATCAAGTACAATTCGTCCCATTAGAGACAGAAAAAGGTATGCCGCTTGAAGGCGAAGAGCTGGATAAGAATATGAAGTTGGCTATGAGTGAAGAAAGATACGAAAAAGAATACATATAAATGGAGCGTAAATAATGGCAACTATTGAAAGTTTTGACGACTTTGACCACACACAGACCCTATCTGACTATACGGATAATAAGCCTTTTGCCTTTAGAGACAAAAAGGACAAAGAGGGTACTTTAGAGTGGTTGAATAGTAATTTTGATCAATTAGAGAAGAAAGCACAATCTAGGATAATCAGTTATCAGAGATGGGCCTATATGTACAAAGGTATCCATTGGAGAAATACAGAGAATAGAGACTCTAGGCAAGGTGGGAGAGATTCACAATACTCAGAACGTAAGCCTAGGATGGTGGATAACTTTGTTAAAGAGTTTATCGATGCTCGAGTATCTCAAATGGCTAGACTAGGTACTAATTTTACAGCAATACCTTGGAATAACGAAATAAATGATCAAAACGTAGCTAAAGCTTGTGAGAAATTACTAAAAGGCCGTGCTGATGAAATAGATTTCGATAAAATCCAAAGAGATGCAGATAGGATTAAATATAAGTTTGGACACTCTTTTACTATGATTAAATGGGAAAAAGAAGATGGGCCTATGCTTCCTGCTTTTAAGAAATTAAAGGATATCTACTCTGACGAAGGCGTAGAAGTACCTAAAGAAGTCCAGAAAAAGCTAAAAGGGCAGGATATTAAGGCTGGAGATGTTAAAGTCTACAACCAGACTCCCGATAGGATCTTTCCTGAGATTCAAAAGACTTGCTGGACGGAAGTAAATCATATTGATGAAACATCATGGGTTAATATGCATGAATTGAAAGCAGATTATCCAAAGCTGGCCGACGAGATCACAGAAAATCAAAGGAATTACTATGATTTCTCTACTAATGAGCTGACGAGGCCCGCAGATATGATTATGGTTAGGCATTTCTACCATAAGCCAACTAAACACCTTCCAGATGGTGCTTATATCAAATACACAGATAACTGTATCCTAGAAATGACATCATATCCTTTTGAGCATGGAGAACTTCCTTTCGTTCTAGATAAAGACGTATCTATCGAAAACGAACTATTTGGAAGACCTTCAATAGCTCAAATAGAGCAGATGCAAAGACAATACAACAATATAGCTTCTGCCCAAGCAAGAGATCTTGGCATGGGATCAGCTCCAAAGTGGCTAGTGCCGAAGGGTGCAGCAGATTTTAGAACTATTAACAATGAATTTACTATTGTTGAATACAAAGGGCCTATAGCCCCTCAACTACTAAAGAATAATCCTATATCTAATGACGGGATCACTATCCAAGACAGGATGGAGAGAAGAATGTCTAAGCATATGAAAGTTTATGATGTATCTAGGGGGGATGTACCTTCCGGAGTTACAGCAAACTCGGCTCTTAGGTTTTTAGATGAGCAAGAATCTCAGATCCTTGCAGATGACGAAAGAAATAGAAAAAAGAGAGTATTAGGATCTTATCGTATGATGGTTCAGATAATGGCTCAATTTTACAAGAGTACTGATGGTAGAACTCTTCGTATGCTAGGTAAAAACAACGAATACATGATTGAAAGTATGGAAAAAGCGGACTTTTCGCAAGTTTTTGATGTACAATTTCAAAATACATCCGCTCTTCCGGATACTAAGACAGGTAAGATCGCAGCAATTATTGACCTTAACGCTGCAACTCAAGCCGATCCTATTTTCCGGAGAGAGGATATTGTAAACATGCTAGACATGGGTACAGATGAAACTTTCACAGAAGAGGCTACTTACGCCTTGGATTGTGCCAAGATGATGTTCGATAAGATGTTAAATGGTGACGAAGTGCCTGAACCTCAGATGCATGACGACCTTTTAATCTTCTATACTACTATTTTTAGAGCTATTCAGTCATATCAATTCAAAACTACAGTACCCGAGCCTACTCAGCTTGTGGTTTTTGAATATTTAAAGACTTTAGAGGGTTTAATCTTCCTTAAAGCTCAAAAGAACATAAAATTATCTCAAGAAGTGACGATGTTAAGCTATTATCCAAGTTTCTTTGAGATTCCAATGCCAGCTCCAGCACTTACTCCAGCAGAAGATGCAGTAAATATGCAGAATGAGGCAATGGACTTACAGCAGATGCAAAACGCACAACAAGAAATAGAGGCAGCTCAAGGAGCTGAACAAACACCAACTGAATAGGAGATATTGCAATGGAACAGCAATTAGACACATTTGATTCACCAGTAATGGATGAAAACGAAGGATTAGACACATTTGATGACGGGTCGTACACGGATAGTATGCCAGAGGAAGAAGATGACGGGGAAAAAGGACAAGATACAGAGGAAGTATCAGGCCAAACCAAAGGGACAGAAGAAGTCGACCCTGACTCCCAAGTCAATCTCCTCGACGAAAAAGAAGAAATTAGAGAAGAAAAGACAGAGGAAGAGCCAAAGGCAGATCCTGATAAGTCAGATGAAAAAGACGAGAAGTCAGATGAAAGTTCTGAATCTGAGTCAGATACAGAGGGAGATGCTGGAAAAGATGCTGGAGACGCAGCAGAAGAAATTCGAACTCTTAAAGCTTTCAGAGATGGAAAAAGATACGAAGTGCCAGAAGACGCTGAAATCAAAGTCAGAGTCAATGGTAAGTCCGAAAAAGTCCCTTTATCAGAGCTCAGAGACAATTATTCGGGAAAAGTTGCTTACGATGAGAAATTCTCTAAATTTTCAGAGGAAAAAAAGTCCTTTGACACAGACAGAGAAGTCTACGAGCAAGAAATAGACGGAATAAGAGGCCATATGGGTGAAATTGCTAACAGAGTTAAGGGAGCAATGGCCGGAGAAAGAAGCCCGAATGAGGCAATGGAATATTTACTTGACCTGATGGGGGCTGATACCCTACAATACAGTAAGGCCATGTTCGAAAGACAGGCTGAAGAGTTCGATATATATTCTCAAATGACGGAAGTCGAGAGAGATTCATATTGGACAAAAAAGGAAAACGAACACCTCACAAAGAGGCAAGAGTCCTTAATCAATCGACAGAATACTGAAAAAACCCAAGCGGAGTTCAGTAATAAAGTCAATTCTCTAAGGGAGGCTCATGGCATAAGTGAAGATGATTACGTTTCCGCTGAACAAGACTTGAAGGCAGAGGGGAAGGAAACAACTCCAGAAAACATCATTCTTGCGGCTCAGTTAACACCACTATTAGAAACGGCAGATGCCTTAGTGGAAAAATACTTAGACCAATTGACAGATGCAGACGCCGACAGTTTAGTAGTGGATATCGCATCACAAATGCATAAGACCCCCGAACTAACTGTAGAACAAGTCAGAACATTACTAGCCGAACAATTCGAAGTTGAGGACATTATGACTCAAATCGAGGAGAAAGCTGGAAAAAAAGAAGACTTAAAAGTGGGTAAGTCCATAAGGACAGCCGAACTTGAGAGTTTTGATGATTTTGACAACTTTTAAGGAGAATTAAAATGAGCGAAACTTCAGGACAGTTTAATCTTGTAGATCAAACGAACCTATTTAAAATTAACTATTACAAAAAAACAGAAAACATGTACAACTCTGAAAACGTACTTCAAGGTAGAATTACTAAGAAATATGACTTCATTGGTAAGCAAAAATTCGTATCTACTCCACTTTCTTTTAGTGGTGGTGTTGGTGCTGGTGTACTTCCAAAGTCTAACTCTGGTAAGTATGAAGGTGCTGTAATTCTTTCTAAGCGTGTATATGCTACATGTGAAATCGAAAGAGAAGCAATCTACGCATCGAAAGGTGACAAGGGTGCATTCGTACAAGCAACTAAAGAAACTGTTAAGAAAACAGTTGAATCATACATGAGAAACGGATCTAGGATCCTTTTTGGTGACGGTTCAGCTATCCTTAGTAGAGGTGATGCTGCTACAAACGTAGCTGGTTTAGGTACAGAAGCTTCTCCATACGTAGTTGTTATGTCTGACGCTTCTTGGTTAGATGCAAACATGGAAGAAAGAGACTATGTACAAGTAGTTTCTGGTATGGCTGCTTACCCAGATAATACTGGTGGAGCTGCAGAAGGTGGACAAACTGAGACTAACCTTTTAGAGGTTGTTGCAGTAGATGTTGAGGCTAAATCAATCTCTCTTTGTGGTACTTCAGCAGTTCTTGCTGCTTTAACAGGTGTAGGCTCACTTCCGGCTACTTCTGGTGTATGTATGCAAAAATCATACGGTGTTGAGCCTCAAGGTCTTAAAGGGATCAGAGATGCTTCAGCAGCGGTTGCAGGATCAGTAAGTCTTTACAACATTCCAACTCAAAGAAGATGGAAATCGATTGTAACTGACGCAAACGGTGAAGGTATCACTGCTGACTTAATTAATGGTCTTATGTTAGACATTAAGAAAAGTTCAGGTAAATCTCCAAGTATGTTAATGGTTGGATATGAGCAGTACAGAAACATTCTTGCTCTTTTAGAAGATCAAAAAGTATACAACCTTCCTAACAAGAACTTAAAAGGTCACATGGGCTTCGAAGGACTTGAGTGGGTTGGAGCTGCTGGAAAGAAAATCGGTATCTTTATCGATAGATTCGCTAAAGAGGATACTTTGTACGCTCTTAACGACAGCAGAATCGAGTGTCACCACAGACCTGGGTTTGGTTGGTTTGACGATGATGGAACTGTGTTCTTGAGACTTCAAAATGACGATGCTTACGGTGCTAGATACGGTGGATACTATGATAACTTTATTATCCCAACTGGTCACGGTTTCTTAGAAAACTTAGCGGTAGACTAAGAATAAATTGTTGTTCCTAGAGGAAGTGGCCTAAAAATCACTTCCTCGTTTATATAAAACATAAATTCCCTCCAAAGGGTTACAAGAGGATTAAAAATGAGTGTAAATGCTAAAGTAAAAAGAGGAATTGGATCTGCTCAAGTAAAAATGAGAAAGATTATAATCGATATCACTGCTGCAACTAGTGCAGTTTCAGGGTTCGACAGACTACAAATCAAAGAAGTTATTAAAAACGCCCCGGGTGATTGGACTGTTGTACTAAAAAGACCTTTTAGTAAGACTAGACCAGAAAAAGCAAGAGCAATGGTTATGCCTATGGCAGCCGGAGTTACTTCCCACCTAGCAGCAGCAGATTACGATAGAGTTAACGTAATTCTTTCTGCTGATGAGGACTTTACTTTAGAAATTACAGGATCTGATCACAGAATCTCGTACTAATAGTAAAAACTTATAAGACTAGGAGGAAATATGGCTGGTAAGTACAATGTATCCATATCTCAGGGGTCGGACTATATACTAGGCTTGACGCTTAAAGACGCTTCTGGAGTGGAGATAGACCTTACGGGCTATACCTTTACAGGACAGATAAGAAAGACCGTGAGTGACTCAGTAGTACAAGCTGAGTTCACTTTCAATATACTCGATCAAGTGACTGATACAGGCAGAGTTGACGTTCAGCTATCTGCTGCGGTTTCTTCTGCTATACTTTTAGATAAGTCTACAAAGTCTAGCAGGAAGATAACAGTTATGACATATGATATAGAGTCTGACGATGGTTCAGGTAGTAGAAAAAGGTGGCTAGAAGGATTAGTTAATATATCCCCAGAAGCAACTAGGTAGGTGCCCGTGGGAACTACCAACATAGACATTACAGAAGAGAATCCAGAAGTTGTAGCTCTATCAGAGCAGACTGAAGTTATTGTAAGTCCTGTAGAGGACTCTCCAGTAATGGTAACTGTCGAAGTTCCGGATGTCTCAGCTAGTGAAGAAGTAATAGAAGTAGTAATTCAGGATTCTCCACCTATACAGGTAATAATATCTGAATCAGTGGTAGGAAGTGGTGGTGTTCCAGACATTACCGACATACCTCTTACCGTTACAAGAGTGTACGCAGAAGTAATATCTGCACTTAAGGCCGTGAGGGCCATAAACTCTACAGAAGTAGTCTTAGGTAATGAAAGTACCTTTCCTGATGCTAAAATATTAGGAATATCTCTTTCTTCCGGAGTTATAGGATTTTCTGGAGAATTAATCATTTTTGGGGTATTAAAAGACTTATCTTTTAATTTTCCCGTAAATGACTTATTATATTTAGGAGCGTCCGGAAGTATAACTAACGTACCTCCTGCAGGAGTTGCTTTTTCTACTACTATTGGTCATTCTTTAGGAGTAGGTGAAATTTTTATTAATATAACAGATCCGATTGAGCTATAACCGGATATACATGGAGAGAATAAAATGGCTGATAAGTATCAAACGCTTCAAGGCGGTAAAGGAAAATTAATCGAGGCTACTGTTGCTTCAACTGGTGTAGCTGAAGCTGGAGATGTTGTAGCTTTAGATGCTTCTGGGAAACTAGACGCTTCTGTACTTCCAGTAGGAGTAGGCCCTGATGTAAAGATTGTTGAGGCTTCTGAAGCTTTAACGGCTGGAGACTATGTAAATATCTTCGATAATGCAGGTACTCCAAATGTTAGACTTGCTGACAATTCTAACGGAAGAGAAGCCCATGGGTACGTACTAGCTTCTTTTGCTATTACTGAAAATGCTCAAGTTTTCTTTGAAGGCCCGAATACAGCAGCTTCTTCAGCACTAGCTGGACAAAGAGCTTATTTAGGAACTGCAGGAGATATTATTACTACTCCTCTAGATCCTGCCACTCAAACAGGAAACATTCATCAGTTATTAGGATCTTACGTAGACGTAAACGAAATTAATACGGATATTGACGACTGTATAGTACTTTAACAAGGATACCAATTGGCTAAGTACCTTACATTACAAGATGGTAAAAAGGTACTTACGCTATTGCCGGATGGAGGATATACAACTTTTTGTATATGGGCCGAAGAAAATGGCGACTTAGGAGCTAACGCTTTTGAGTGGGCATTCGGTAACGGCTCTAATACTCCATTAAGTGACGGCGTAGTTATACCTGTAGACTGTGAGCTATTTGCAATGGGCTTAAATGTTCAAGGCGGTAGCGCAACAGTTAGAGCTATAGTAGATTCAGATGCCTCTCTGTCTACATATCAAGTAGCCGCTGTGGCACCCCAAGGATCTATAACATTTCCTACACCATTAGCTATTACGGCAGGTCAGCTAATAAACTTTAGAACTATCTTATCATCGGGTGCTGATACTAATCAAGGTAGGGTATCTGCATGGTTTAGAATAAGGTCAACTCCGGCATCTACTAGCATTACAAACGATCTTCTAGATGTATCTATAGGTGGTATAGTTTCAGGTCAGTTAATGCAATGGAACGGCACTAGCTTTGTACCTTATACAATACCCACTCCATTCTCTGAAAATCATAGTGATTTAAACTTAGATGATGGTACGAATCCACATGGCACTACTCAAACAGATGTAGGTTTAAGCAATGTTGATAATACAAGCGATATAGATAAGCCGATAAGTACAGCCACACAAAACGCATTAGATTTAAAGTATGACGCCAGTAATCCAAATGGGTATGAAACTCCTATACAACTAGACGCAAGAGATACGGCCAATAGAGATAGAGCTAATCATACTAACACCCAACTAAGTTCAACTATAAGTGACTTTACAGCTAGAGTTAAGACAGACGAAACAACAACATCAATTGCAATAGCTGATAGAACAATAAACTATACAGATGAAGATGCAGTAGTTACACCGATTGTAATACCTTTTGCGGATCATCAATCTATAAGCAAGATATCAGATGCAGTCGGAAGTGTAGGTATAAATAATACTCAAATACTCACTACATGGCTATCCTTGACAATTACTGTACCTACTACAGGTGACTACGATTTAGACTGGTTTTATAATTGGTCTCATAACGATGGGGCTCAAGACTTTATCGGTAACGTTAGATTGGACGGAAACATCGTGGCTGAGCATGTTCAAGAACCAAAGGATGTTGCCGGAACAGGTGTGACTTTAAGTGTTGTCGGAGGCGGTACTCAAAACAGCGGAACGAGTCAAAGATATGCTTACTCGGGATTTTTACCCAATCAAAATTTAACGGCTGGAGTTCACACGCTTTTAATTGAGTGGGCTGGCTCGCAAAATAATGACAGAGCGACTATATACAGAGGCTCACTAAGAGCAAAGAGGATATCATGAGTACTATAACTAGCTTTGGAAGCGATTACGACCTAGAAGAAATTAAATCTATATCTGCTAAACTAATAACCTTAAATGGTAAGCACAACAGTAAAGCACAGTGGGTAAAATCTAGAGGTGCAAGAATAGAACAGAAATACATTTATGAAAATACACCTTCTTATATAAGAGAATATTATACTTATGAATACGGTGATGGTGGTAGAAATATAAATAACTACATAAGAACTATAGAGTGGGTTGATGCTTCAGGTGTCTTTTACAGCGAAGAAACTACACCTGAGCTAACAAGTTACCACTTAAGAGAAGTAAATAGATCAGCTAGAAACGGTCAGATGAATTACATGGAAGGTGCAGCATTTGATTTAGGTGAACTAGCATTAACTCTACCGGAGCCATACAAGGCAGGCTATTTAGCAATATCTGATGGCTTAAATCTTATTATGGACCACTACAAAGAAGAGATCAGAGAGTATAGAGAAAGAAACTTATACACATATGCATTTGAAGATGCAGTAAATAATGAAACAGACCCAACTATATTAGCTCTACACGAAATGATCGTTAGGGTACCGGATGCCCTGTTTCCATTAGGTTTGACAGCTAAACAGTCAATAATTCACCAATTAACAGGAGTAGAGCCCTCATGAGTTTAACAGATACCGTAATAGCCGCCTCCGTATTTCTGCTTGCTTTAATAGACGTATGGCTTATAATGAAAAAAGGAAAGTACAGCTCTATATCAGCTCACATTATTAGAGGAAGCAAACAATACCCCCTAGTAGTTCTGATATTTGGAGTGCTTTTGGGCCACCTTTTTTGGTCTATGGATACCTTTGATTATGCAGAAAAAGAATACCTAGTACAAAAATGCAAAGAATTGCTAAGTAAATAATACAAAGAAACCCTTAAGGAGTGGAGATTAAAATGAAGAAAGGCTATCCTTCGGATCAAGCGACCGGAAAACAAAAATACGGAACATTACAACCATTAGGTGCTGGCAGATACGGATCAGACGTTACATCTAAAGCCCTTTCAGAGCTTCAAATAGCTGATTTTGTTCCAGAAGTTATACCAAATCAATTACTATCAGATTCCAATATTATTCAACTTACTGCTCATCCTTTTAGAGTAGGAGATGCCATCCGTATAAATGCCGGATCTTTATCTGGTATGGAAGCTCACATTGTTGAAATTATAGATGCAAATCAATTTAAAATAGGCTTTAAGCCTTCAGTATTGATAACTCCTGCGGATACTTTTGCAGGACTAAGACCTACTACTATTCAGGTAGCACCAGACGGATCTTTAGTAACTACTGCAGGGCCTGTACTTTACGTAAAAGACGGACTAAATCAAGAAGTAACTCGAGATACGGCAGTTCCTAGTAATAATGCTCCTTTGCCAGTAGAAATTATCGGTGCAGCAGGACAAGATATAAATATTACTGCAGGGGACTTAAACGTACAATTAAGCCACACAGGAGCTACTCCAGACTCTACTAGAATCGGAGATGGGGTCACAGAACTAGGAATTCTTCCAGTTACTAAAGAAGCTAAGGTTTCCGATGCTGAAGCCCTTATACAACTTACGGCTTTAGCCGCTAGTGCAGTATCTATTGACGGTAAAGTTGCTACAGAGGTTACTCTGGCCACTCTTGGTACAGAAGTTACCGCTGCGGCAATATTAGCTAAATTATCAGCAGATCCTTCAACAGAAACTACATCTGCAGCAATATTGGCCAAAATATCGGCTGATGCTTCGACAGAGACAACTTTAGCTGCTGTTTTAGCTAAATTATCAGCAGACCCTTCAACAGAAACTACCTCTGCGGCAATATTGGCCAAAATATCGGCTGATGCTTCGACAGAAACTACTTCTGCGGCAATATTGGCCAAAATATCGGCTGATGCTTCAACCGAAACTACTCTAGCTGCTGTATTAGCTAAAATAATAGCTGCTCCAGCTACTGAGGCCAAGCAAGACGACATTATAACGGCATTGGGTGCTTCTTCTAGTGCTAATGTTAGAGAGATAGAAGAGAGTGTATTTGTAGCCTCTCAGCCACTAACTACCGGAGGTTTGGTAGGAATAGGGACAATTATCCCAGCAGCAATGGTTATTAGAGAAATAGAGATTGCTTACAAAGATGGAGCTACCCTTCTGGCACTATTCGACGGTGTTCCTGTAGGTATGGTTACTCAAGGTGGGAATAAGATTCCAGTTAACCTTTTAGGTGATGGCGTTAAAAGGATACAACTACAGGCAGTAGGTGCTGATGTGACAGTAGCCGATTTAATGGTTAATATAATTAAATAGGGGATTACATGAAACAAATATTAATATTTATGGCTTGCGTGTTTTTTATACTAGACATAGCTCAGGCCGCTAATCCAGCCATAATTTATGGCCCTAATGGATATGCTTTAAATTTACAACCTAACGGTATTCAGCAAAGCAGTGGAGTACTTATTAAAGATCTAGCAGTAGATCCTACAGCAATAGCTACAGACGCCCCACAAGGATCTTTCGGTACTTTTGCTACCAGAATGTATGTAAAACAAGACGCAGGAGCTACAACCAATTGGGATGCAATTTCTTATATTTCAGATGGACTAGGTATTCCAGTTATGTCTAAAGGCTCCATAATTACTTCTGACGGAGTATCTAACGGAGAGCTAACAGCTTGTGCTGATGGTGAGATTATAGAGTGGGATTCGGTAGAGACATCAGGTATTAAATGTGTAATTAAACCATCTGTAGCAATATCTGCAGTTAATCTTGTAGTATCGCCTAGCTCTGGACCAGGAGTAGGCGGCACTGTAACTTTAACTGCGGCTTCCATAACTACAACAGGAAATCCAGTAAGACTCTCTTTAATAGCAGCTTTGGATGCTACTGGAGGAGCTAATTTTGCAGGGATGGGCAATGGAGCTGTAACCTTTAAGAGAGGAGGTTCAACCATAGCAGCCTATGTAGTAGGGAATAACATACTACGAGAATTTATAGAAACTCCTGCAGCAGGAACTTATACATACAGCGTAGACGTTTTCCAACCTCAATATCTTAGATTGGTTGTACAGGAGATAAAATAATGAAACTTTTAATACTTTTAATACTAACTTCTTGTGGGTATGAAAACGCTTCTTTTGATTGGATGGAGAACGTAGCAAGAAAAGAACACATAAAAATGACATGCAAAGAGCTTGCAACTACACTTGAAGAGTATGAAAATTGTGTAGCTAGGAGATCAGACAATGAATAAGTTTTTAATATTACTCCTACTTTCAACTAGTGCTTTCGCACAGTTTACACCGTTTGTAGGTGTCCCTATTCCTGATAATAGTCTAAATGCTAAAGGGCAATTATATGGACATAACGGAACTAATGACTCTATTTTTACAGCTTGTGCTGATGGAGAAATACTAGAATGGGATGCAGTAGAGGCTTTGGGCTTTAAATGTGTACCCTTTTCGACAACTCCGACATTAGTTGAAGGTGACCTAATACTTAGAGGGGCTACAGAAGATATTCGACTTCCAATTGGAACGACAGACTATCTACTCACATCTGACGGAACTACAGCATCATGGCAGCCAGCTCCAGTGTCAACTACACTAGATACTAAAGGGCAGATACAAACATACAGCACAGAAAATGCTGCTCTTGATGTTGGATTAGATGGAACGTTTTTAGTAGCCGATAGCACAGAGCCTACAGGTCTTAAATATACTGCAAGCTTACAAGGCAAGTTGAATCCTGTTACTGATACAGTAGATGGTGTTTGTACTTCTACGCATATTGCAAATGCTACAACAACATGTAGATATTCAAGGGTTGGCGAGAAGGCTATTGTAGAATTTAATATAGCTTATACTGGAGCTACAACTGCATCAACACTCGAAATTGACCTGCCAACAGGATTAAATATAGATACGTCAAAAACATCTAAAACCAATGGAGATATATCCATTATTGGTTATGGCTTGGCAAATGATTCGTCTGGAGCAGGTAAGTTTCCAGTTTACCCTGTTTACAGCGATAGTAACACCATAAGACTCAGGGTTGGAAATGCAACTGCGACATATGTAGCAGCAACAAATTTTGTAAGTAACACAACACCCATCAACCCAATAGCCAGCGGTGACTCCATAGAAGCCACTATTGAAGTACCAATCCAAGGCTGGACATCAGGTTTAGATGCAGCGGTACAGGATATTCAGTTAACTGCTGCTACGGTAAATGAGTTTAGTGCCCACATAGATAATCAACCTGTGCCGGTTGTTGTCAGTTCAAATTATGATTTTATAGATACAACATCTAGACCGGCTACGGGTAGGATGATTATGAATTTTGTATCAGGTGTCTTTACTGAGCCGCCTGTATGTGTAGCAAACTCAAGACCTGGTGGATCGTTTCAGTATGCAAACATAAACTCAGTAACAGCTTCTCAGGTAACTGTAGATGTCTGGCGCTCAGATAGCAGTATTTTAATTAACGAAGATATTCAACTGGTATGTAGCAAACAAGGCGCTGACGTTAACAAATCCCAAGTAATCGCAGGAACTTTTGAGAATATAGATTCTACGGATTTGTGTCAGGTTATTGCATCTCAAAATGATGGTGAAGTTATAGGTAATCAGTCTGAAGATATTCCATGGAAAACAATCGAGAAAGATAATTGTGGAAATTGGAGTAATGCTGGTAATACAGGAAGCAATACATCTGATGCATATATCCCGAAAAGAGACGGTATGATTTTAGTTACTGGAAACACAGTCGACTCTGCAACGACTAGATTCATAGTGGTATTTAAGGACGGCGTAAATACTGGATTTATGTGCAGCAATAGAGCAAATGGCGATAACGTATTGCTTATGTCGTGCATGATTGATGCTGTAGCAGGAAGTGTTTATACTTTCAGGTCAAACGGCGGAACTACATTGCTGACCAGTAATCTGCACAGAATAACAATCACAGAGCTCCCAGACTACGAAGCAATCGTCAAAAATCTATACGCAGATAATGTTACTGAGTGTGAGACTAAATACCTACAAGCCGATGTATCTTCAGTTACAGCAAATTTAACAGATTTAGCTTTTGATAATTTTTTAACTATTGGAAAAAAATACTCTGTACATGCAAACTTCAGAAATAATGCTAGTGGGCAAAACATTATATATAATGCTCTTACTGATTCACCTTCTGTTAGAGTAGGTAGAAAATTTGCAGGAGACTCCGGAGACAGTAGTAGTACTCTTATAAATAGTTGCTTCGTTGCCACAGATGTAAACTTAAGAGTTAGCAACCCATTAGCTATTAATGTCTACGGGGATGGTTCAAACGATGAAACAAGAGTAACGCTTTGTAAATTACCAGACACAACAATTTGTAACTAGGAGAATGAAAATGAAATACATACTAATACTTTTAATCAGCTTCAATGCTATGGCACAAATTAAATACACCAGATTTCAAGGTGAATCGAATCAAGGCGAGCTTGTAGTTGCTGATACAGCAGAATTTATTGAGCGAGCTTTGAAGATGATTAAAGCTAAGAAAGGTTGGATGAAATGCGACTGGAAAGCAGATGTTCACGCACTTAACATTAAAACCTCTCAAACATTTCAAGAGCAAGTAACTCCAGATGATCCAGAGACTTTAGAGATTGATGAGTCAGTCTATGCAGATGTTATTGTGGATACTTATTGCCATCCTAAGAACTTTGATTTTACTAGCGAAGATATTACTCAAGAGTTAGCTGATAAAGCCGCAGCAAAACAAGCTGACAAGGATGAAAGGCAACAGATCAAATCTATGGTTTCAAATATAAATAAATCTAGCAAACCTAATTGGGAAAAGAAACTACTTAAAAAGCTTATCAGAGATATGAGGGAATAATTATGAATAAATCTATTTTTGCGCCAATTATAGTCGGAATATTATTAATGGCAATAGGTGCAAGCGCTAAATCAATAGTGGATGTTAGCGTTTTAAATAGTAAGATGATGACATTTAAAGAATTACTTTTTGAAGTTAGAGCAGATATTAAAGATATTAAGAACATTCTCAAGGAGAGATAGATGGAAAAAGACCTAGAAGAGACAGGAATGGGTGAAGATGTTAATGATCCTATTAAGAATGTAGCAAAAGGTATGAGGAACAGAGCTAATTCTAAATCTTCAGGTTCGGCTGCAGGAGATATAGGTGGGGCGATGATGATGACCGGAGATCCTACTACTATGGCTGCTGGTGCAACACTAAAAGTTGTTTCAGGTATTGCAGATAGGAAGAGAAAAGAAAGACAAGATAAAGCAGATGCAGAAAACAATAGAAGATCAAAGCTTATGTCAGCTTTAGCAGGATTAGGATCAGGTGTAGGCCAACTAGGGATGTAATAATATGAGTACTACTTTAAGAAGATTAGAATTACTAGTTACCGAAGTTAGGGAGAGCTCTGATACAAAAGATCTTAACTCTATAGGCCCTTACGAGCTTATGAGATATTTTAATGATGCTCAAAAGACTATACAAAAGATAATATTTGCATCTAACCCCTCTGCTGACATATTCGTCAAACAAGCCAATTATCCAGTTCAGGGATCTTCTCAAGTAGCTTTTGATCTACCTGAAGATATCTATGCTCACAGCTCTGTATCTAATGTAAATACAGTAAAAGATGGCAGCATTGCTCAAACCCTAACAAGAGTGGCCTACAGGGAAAAGCAAACTTTATGGGGGTATTCCATACTAGACAAACAAATAGTATTAACATCAGCTCCACAAATTTCAACAATATCTAATCTACTGGTTAATTACGTATATAAACTACCTACTATGTCATACAGACTAGGGAAAGTAACCTCAGTAGACACTCTTACAGGTATAGTTACCGTAGACGGAGCAAGTATTATAACAGACGAAGGGTTTTCTGAAAGATACGACTCGTACTCTATAGTAGATAGTAAGGGAATTCAAAGTGCGAGTTACTTAGAATTAGACGATTTTTCAGGCCTAGACTTTTTGTTCACTGGAGATTTATCAGAAGTTAGTGTTGGAGATTACGTAGTATGTGGAGAAAACGGAACTTCTCACAGTAAACTTCCAGAAGCTTGTGAGCCTTATTTATTTTCTTATGTCCAAAAAAGGATACTAGGGAAAATAGCTTCAGGTGAAGTAGCAATGGAAGCTGCTTTTTCCCAGCAAGATAGACAAGACCTAGAAGACCTTTTTGCAGATACTGTAAAAGATGCACTTTATCCAGTTAGCTCGGATACTTATTATTTAGGATACTAAATGGCTGAAATAGTAAATCAACATTCTTTTGGAGGACTTGATACAAGGTCTAACAAGCTTATGAGAAAAGACGGAACTTCTTCTGATAATAGAAACGTCTATCTTGACTCTAATAAAAATCTTATAAAGAGGCCTGACTTAGAGAGCCTAAATGTCCCTAGAGCTGCTGAAGGTGTTACCGGAGAGTTTTTAGATATCCTTCCTTTCGATGCTGTCATTATAGATGTGATGAATTACGAAGATTATTTAGTGGTGGCCGTAGAATTTCTAGAAGGTACTGCCTACGTTAATAAATTCTATACGTTTGATCCTGAAACGGGAGTACTCACTTTTATTCCTTTTGAAAAAGAAACTTTCAACTCCTCTATCCACGGTCAAATAGTCAACAAAGGAACTTCGGATATTTCTGGAAGATTCACTAAAACTAACCAAGAAAATGTATTATTTTTTATGGGTACTTACTGTAAGGATGATACTGGATCTCCTTTCTTGGCTCCTACTGCCGAGTTTGATAGAGATAATAATCTATCTGCCGCCTTTACGTATGATGGAAAGGTTATCGGTAGATCGGGATGTCCTGCTATATTAAAGGATACTGTTAAAGATGTGGGCCCTGCAGGAGTTGACCAATACGTAAGATTGCTTCCAATTAAAATAGACGCCCTAGGCAGACATACTTTTGGAAACTATTCAACTCATAATTCTACAAACGACGGGTTTTCAGTAGGTAATCAAGATCTAATTATAAATGCTTCAGATCCTGCTATATTAGATACGTCTTTCGATTTCCAAGCTTTCTGCAAACCTTTATCTAGTACAACATTAACTGGATCGGATAGCGCAGCTTTAAGAACAATAGATGTAGATATTTATAATAGAAGCGATGATTATCAATCAGTAGCAAAAGGTCAGTACCTTTACTCTATTAAAGAGTTCAGTATCCTTACTCCATTTACTCCTCCTCAAACAAACGCTGATGTATCTTACAGTCTATACAGATGTACTGTAGAAGATGTAGACTATATTGCTGGAGAAGTGACTTTAGGCGAATTTAAGGAATACGATGATGGAAGCGGTCTTTGGTCAGACAGCCCTTCTTTTGTTATCGATATAAGCGACTCTCCATTTCTAAGCAATATCATATTGGCTGTATATTCTTCAGATGAATTCGGATTCGGATTTAATTTTAAAGGATATACTACATACGGAAGAGATGAAGTTACGGCTCTAACGGCAAACTTCTTTTCTACCCTGGGGGCAAGCTCGCTTACAGCCATTACTTACAATCCTAAACTATTGTATATTTCTGAAGATTTTGAAGATATATACGATGAAGATACAGTAAAGCAAGTAGCTCCCAAAGGTGTCCAGATAATAGACTATCTAGGAGCGATGCTTATAGTAGACCATGAAGCCCTATACTTCTCAGACTTTTCAGTAGGTGGAAATATAGAAACTTATACTCCATTTGACAGTTTTGGGGTAGGTAGTACTAAACGTGGAAGAATAACAGGAGTTTTTGCCAATGAGACCTTCATTTGTGTGCTCAGAGAAGAAGAAGCATACTATATCACCGGAAACATATTCTTGGCTAACTACAGGATACAGTCATATAAATCTACAAGAATCGGCTGTACTGACCCTAAATCAATCATCGACTTCAGAGGCGCTGGGATCTTCCTTTCTAAAAAAGGTATTTACATGTGCCAGCAAGGTGGTGCGATGCCTGAGATGTCTGACCAAATAGAGACTATCTTTTCTGAAGGTGCTCTAGATCTGGGATTAGACCTTACGGATTGTAGCTCAGTGGTAGATTTTAGACGGGAGCTGATATTATTTAATATTTCTGGTACAATAGTCGTGTATCAATACTACTTTAACGAGTGGTTTTTATGGGACGACTTTTATGGATCTGGAGCATTTGATATTCTTGATGGTAAATTTATTACTTCTGATGGCACTGATATCTACAGAGAGGTGGATACTAACATAGACGCAGCAGCGTATTATGTAGGTAATTTCAACACTTTAGGTAGGCCTAGTTTGGAGAAAAAGTTTACTAAGGCTACGGTATTTACTATCGATATGCCGGAGGCTTCTCCTATAGCCATTAAAACATATAAGAATTGGAATACTGAAGAGCCTGTTACAGATGAGTCTAAGTCGGTATCTGCTGGAGAAGTAGACCTTTCTCAGAGATTTAACATGACTAGAAGTAAATCTATGGCCATAGAAATCAGATCGGATGAAGGTAATACCCTTAATCTAAATGGATACGAATACGAAGTATCTGCGGATGTGAGGTCTACTAGAGATGACGGCTAGAAGAAATATAGTAGAATTAGAAGAACTAAGAGAAGATATAATAGATATAGAGACTCTTAGAGGTAAGCTTAATGAATCGATAGTAGAGCTTAACTATATCTTAAGAAGCTTAACTTTATCTAATATCGATGGAGAAATAAAAACAGTAACTATTCCTGCCACTACTACCTTGCGAATAGGCCATAGGCTTAAGATAATCCCTAAGTATAGAATTATACTTAAGCAGCAAGGCGGTGGACATATTCTGGACGGAGAGTATACTAGGAACTACATAGAACTTGAAAATTTAGGTGGATCAGACGCAATTGTTACACTTATCATTGTAAAGGATTAAAAATGTGGTTAGAATATATAAAGGAACGAATGCCCAACAAGTCCGTCCTCGAAATTGGAGAGGGAGCCGGATTTACCATATATTATCCATTTGAAGCAGAAAACTCTATGTACATTGAAGATGTTTACATAGATAAAAAATTTAGAAGATCTAATCTCGCTACTACCATGATGCTAGAAATAGAAGAAAAGGCAAAAGAGGCGGGATTTAAGTATATATTGGGGTCATGTGATCCTACGACAGTTGGGGCCACTATGAGTGCTCAAGGTATGCTAAATAGAGGATTTAAGTTGTATAGCGTGAAAGATGGCGTTATATTTTTTCGTAGGGAGATTGAATAATGGGTGGCAAGAATAGTATAATCAATAAACCTTTGGGTACGGGTAAACATTCAGTATCTCGAAATCCTTTAAATATAAGCCCTCTTCATAGTGGTTCTATTGGAGGAGGAAGAAGTATTTGGGGGGACAAAACTCTATCTGAAAATCCCGCAGCGGCTATTGGTGCTGTACCAGCAGCTATTTTTGGCGGTAAAAAGGATAAGGCTATGTCTAGCATGTCTATGGGAGATGTAGAAGGCTTTATGGAGAAAGGACAAGCCAAGGGTGAAGAGCTTACGGGTACTACTAGTGCACAAGCTGGACAAGGAAGGGCTGAAGTTCGAGACCGTTTAGGGGATATCCTTAAAGGGGAGTCTGCGGGGGCAAATGCTCTTAAGCAAGACCAAGCACAATCACAAAAAGCATTAAAAGCTCAACAGGCTTTAGCTGGTGGAGGTCAATCTAACGCTGGTCAACTAGCGGCATTAGAGAGGCAAGGCCAACGAGATACAGCAGAATTTGTATCTAAAGAAAAAAGACAAGCTCTTAGTGATCTAAGTAAAGAGTGGAGAGGTGCTGGAGGAGATATTATGAAGTCTTCGGGACAGTATGGATCTATTCTGGTAGGAGGGCAACCAGCCGCTCAACCAGCATCTAGTAATGGGTTATTAAGTAATATATTTGGTGGATTATTCTAGGAGATAATAATGAAGTTAAGTACTAAAAGTGCAAAGAAAGAAGATATGAAAAGTGCTAAAAGCGCAAGTTCTAAAATTAAGGTCGAGGCTGCTAAGTCAGCACTTATGACTAAAATGCCTAAGTCTACTAAGTCAGCTAAGTCTTATAAGTCACCTACTGCACTAACTACGAAGTCTGATTTAATGTATAGTAAAGATGGAGGTATGTCGCTAGAGGGATCTCATGCTGATAATACTTCTCGCATAATGAAAAAATCCTTTTCGACTAAGGGATCAGAAGCTAAACTAATAGACAAAATTAAATCAATAAAAAAGAACAAGGCCTATAATGGAAAGTAGAAAAAGTAGGATAATGGACACTATAATGGAGTCCATGGAGGGTAAGCAACATCAATATGTTGAAAACGAACCCATGAATATTTATGCGGAGCCTACTCCCAAGAAAGAGGTTAAAGAAACTCCTAAAAAAGTAGATTCTGTTAAGTCAAAAAGAAAACCTTTACTTACTAAAGTTAGCGATATTCCTGCTGCTGTTGAAAAAGTTCCTACAGCAAAATCTTCAGAAGTTTCCGATGTTAGGTCGGCTAGGTCTGCATCTTTAGACGAATCGGCCCCTAAGATTATGAAAGGGATTGATCGTTCTGCTGGTGAAGCAGTAGAGAGAAATAATGCTGCTGCGGATAGAAACCTAGAGAGTAATTTTGACTCTATTGCCGCTCAAGCAGAAGGAATAGAAAAACAAGAAGACGACAGAGTAATTCAAGAAGCTGGAGATAAATACCAGAGCTTGACTGAAGAATATCCAAACTTTTGGGTAGGTGCTGCTCCTTTACTAGCTGGTGCTCTACTAGGAGATATCGGGGAAGGTGCTAGACAAGGTGGAAACGCTTTAATCAATACATGGGATAGAGATAATAAAATTGGTGCGGCTAATAAGACGGCCTTACTGAAAGCTCGTACTACGGCTTCTACTAAAAAAGATCCCCTAAAACCAGTTTACTTGCCGGAAAAAGGTAGATCTATATATTTACCAGAATCTCAAATAGCTGGAATGGAGGTAGGTTCCCCTACTAAAGATCTCTCTTTTCAGCAAAATAGGATATCTCAAAAAGAAGCTTCTGATAAAAGAATGGGTAGAACCCAGGAAACAGTGGAGGATGCTTTAGGCCATAAGTGGAAAAGGGATAAAGTAGATGGATCTATGAGAAAAATGTTTGGAGGTATGTCTAAAAGTCAGCTATCTCATGTAGATAAAGTTCGGACGGACTTGAAAAAATCTACAAGTGATCAAGTAGAAAGCTATGGGAGACTTACAGATTCTTTAAAAGGTCTTAGGGCTGGGAATACGTTAGCTGCCAAGACTGCATTAAAGGAATATGCTAAACATGTAGAAGGCGGTCAAAGATTGTCCGATTTTGATGTAGAGTTTTTACAATTTGCTTTCGGTACTAAGGAAAAAGGGTTAGAAGCTATAGAGGAATTTAGATCTGGGAATATGAATCCAAGACTATATAACGAACTAGCAGAGCAGATAGCTATAGGTTTAGAGAGATCTAAAAAGTCTATTACAAGAAAGTATGACAATGCTTACAAAGGTAGTGAATTTTTAGATATAAGCTCTCAAGACATGCAAGAGATATTAGGTGCCCCTAGTGGCTTATTTAATAGGGCCATAATAAATATAAACGGAAATGACGTTCCTGTAAATATGGAAGACTTAGGAGAAATCTTAGGACAAGATAAATACAAAAACGCAAGGATAGTAAGATATGAGTAAGAAACTTACGCTAGAGGAAGCAATAGAAAGGGCTGGAGGAACAGTTCCGGTAGGTTCTGACTTTGGAATTCCTGACGACCCTTCAGTTGCCGCTTCCGCTGCATCAGGAACAGTAGATGCCTTAGTCGATGCTGCCATTGTAGCTCCTCAAGGCGCTTTACTGGAACATGCTGATGAAGCTATAGGATTATTTAGCGAGGACGCAGCAGAGTCTTATAGAGGTGCTGTTAAAGGGGCTAGAGAAAGAAGCCCTTATGCTACTATGGGAGCAGAGCTAGGAATGCCTGACCCACTTATGGGTCTAGGTAAGCTAGGAAAAGCAGGAAGAGTATTTTCTAAAGGAGAAGGTCTTGCAGGATCTTTAGCCCAAGATGTAGCAACTTCCGCAGCCGTACAGCATGGAGTTTCAGGAGATGTCGATGCATGGGATACAGGACTTGCTGCCGGAATGGGGCAACTACTTAGATGGGTTCCTAGAGCATTAGCTGGAGACCCTAAAGACGTTAGGGCTTCTTATACAGGAATGAAACGCCAAGCAGATATTTTAAAAAGTAAAGCGAAGGGAGATGTATCTGTAACGGAAGTTATGGATGATATGATGGATAAACTAGATAAAGACCACGGGTTTTTCTCGGGGGGTAAATCGAAGTTTAATTCATCTACTTTAAAATTTGAACCTGTATCTAAGGCCGGAAACCTAAAAGGGAAGATAATCCCAGCAAGTGAAAGAGAGCTTTTATCTAGAGCAAACACTGCTAAAAAAGATATTTGGAATCAAATAAAGGTAATAGAAGACCCGAAAAGAGGAGAAATCCTAGATCATGACGACCTAGTCGCTAATGGGTTTTACGAAATAACAGGCCAAACAGCTACAACTTCAGGTAAAGAAAGTTTAGCAGTTGAGAAATTGCTAGAAACTGTTAAAGACGAAATATTCCCTTCAGGAACTAAGAAAGTATCTTTAGGTAGATTAATAGACCAAAAAAGAAAACTATACGAGAGAACAGATTACCTTAAAGAGGGTTCTAATGGCTACCTTATACCTGTTAGAAAGAAAATAGCAAAAGTCTTAAACGAAATGATAGGACAAACTATAGAAAACCCTAATTATAGCAAACTAAATGCAAAGTATGGGGAGTTTGCAGACATAGAAACTTCTTTAAAAGCAAGAGACCTATTCAAAGGCACTAGAGATGAAGAAATATTAGATCCAAGTTCTTATGGGACGGGAGCCAAATACGGTGCGCTTAACTGGCTAAAAGATAAAATGCTAGATATTAGAAAACCTTTTTCCCAAATGAAAGATACCATGGACAAAACTCCCATGCTACAGGAAGCTATCCAAACCCCCGTGAGAAAATCAGGAGCTATGTTTTTCTCTCCTGAAGAGCCTCAAAGAGCAGACAGGAGACCGCAAAGCGTTATGACACCTCAAGAAAGAATGGACATGAATTTACCTAAAAAACTTATGAATGCTACAGTGCCTAGAAGCACAGAAGCACTTCAAGGTGAAATGGGTAAAGTATTTAAACTTAAAATAGCTCAGAATGCGGTAGAGATAGTTCAGAATAGAATGGTAGAAGCTGGAATAGATCCAACTCAAGCTGATCCTGCTGAAGTTCAACTAGCAGCTAAAGATCTATACAAAAACGTAAGTGAGATTATAGATGAGAGGCCCGAAGACATACCTTCAGTGCTTCCAATGTGGATTAAACAATACCCTCAAATGTTTGACAAAGATCGCTATAATAGAATTGATGGAATTGTACCTCAGTCTATGCAGCCAATGGTCAGAGAAGAGATTAGAAAAAGTCAAGATATGGGAAATATCGACAGAATTAAGAAACTTGATTTATTGAATAGAACAGGCGAATATCAAGACTAGGAGAATTATATGACTACAGTTACTTTTTCGGGGAGTATCAAACTTTTAAAAGAGTTCATTGATAACTTATCCCCATCTTCAATCGAACATATAGTTAGATTTAAAAACGAATACCTTATTATTTACACCCCATAGGAGGACAACATGGACATTAAAGAAACAAAAGAAATTATCGCTGCAATGGGCGAAGGTGCTGTTACTGGTAAAAAACTAGTAGTAGTAGTAAAGAAAATTCTAGAGAACGGAGTAAATCCTGCAGACCTTATTCACCTAGCTGAGTTAAGAGATGCAATGCCAGATACAGCAGTTATCATGGCTGGAGTAAATGACGCTGACGTAGCTTTAGAAGAACTTAAAGATCTAGATCAGTCAGAGCTTATCGAAATTATCGGTGAACTTTACAAAGAAGCTAAGAGATTTAACGAAGCGTAATAAAGAGGTTGGGAATGGTTGCAAGTACTATACTATCAGTAATTAAAGCCATTCCGGCAGCAAGGGATCTATTCTTTGCTGTCCAAGACCTTTATTACAATAACCTTTATGAAAAATTATCTGTTGAAAAGAATGACAGGAAGGGACAACGTCGTGCATTATCCAATTCAATTGCAAAAGCAGCCTCTGATGAAGATCGTTTGCATCTTAGCGTTTTGCTTGCTGAGTCTTATGTCATGTCAAACGGACATAGGAAGGACTCTGGGAAGGCCTGATATTCCAGCACCTTGTATCGCTAATGAAGATGGTACTTGTTTTAGAGAAGGTATCCGGATTCCAGTAGTTAACATGGAGTGTTCAGAGTCAAGAAATATCGCAGACATCGAAGAATATCTTTTAGACATAGAATTAGAATTATATAAATGTAAAAAAAGTCCTAGGAGATGTTCACCTCTTAAGAGATAATATTCCAAACATTGAAACAAGGAAGTTTTAATTATGAATATGAAAACCGCTTTGGTAATTCCTGATTGCCATATTCCGTATCACGATGAAAGAGCATATAACCTAATGATGAGGGTTGCCAAGGACTTAGACCCAGACGAGGTTGTAATCCTAGGAGACTATGCGGACTTTTATGCAATAAATTCTCACGGTAAAGACCCAAACATGACTCATCTTTTAGCGGATGAAATAAGTGCAGTCGTGGAAGAGTTAACGAGGCTAAAACGGACATTCCCAAAAGCGAAGAGAGTGTATATCGAAGGGAACCATGAGTTTCGTTTAGCCAGATATGTGAAGCAGAAATGCCCCGATCTTTATGGGACATTTAGCGTTCCTCAACTTTTAGAGCTTTCGATTTTAGGTTTTGAGTTTGTACCATACACTCCAAATCAGAAATATAGTGTACTAGGCTCCAGCTTAATTGCGAGGCACGAACCACTGGCTGGAGGAAAACATGTTGCCCAAAATACTGCGGAAAAGGCAATGGCCAGCGTGATTTTTGGACATACTCATCGTATACAAGAAGCTCAGACAGTAACCATGGACGGCCAGAATCTTCGAGGAATTTCTTCAGGGTGGCTTGGTGATAAAGAATCTCAAGTAATGCAATACGTGAAATCTCATCATCAGTGGGCTTTAGGATTTTCAATAGTTCGGATGCTAGAGGATGGTACATGGTTTAATGAACTCGTCCATATATTGGACTACAGATGTATAGTGAATGGCTATATATATGAAGGATAATCCGTTTAAGATCATATCTAGAACAGAGCCTCACGAAATTATTGATTACTATTTTGAACAACTTGAAGAGGCTATGTCTCATTATGACCTTGAAGAGGATATTGATATAATCCAAGCTTGGCTGGCCCTAAGAACCAGCATCCTCTATTGGAATCAAGCTTGGAAAGAAGATTAGTTTTCGTTTGCATTTTCTCCAGTTACCAGTGATAATCTAGGAGAAGGTGTATCGGTCTTATAATAATCGATCTTTTCTCGAGAATTGAGGATATCATCAGGGCTTACGTTCTCCTCGACCTTTTCTCTACGCTTTACTTCCCTATATATATCTATTTGCCTAGCAAACCACATCGTAAGTTCGTCTATAGCTTTGGATAGGGCTTCATCTTTCTCAAATAAATCAAACATTCTAGCTGAATTTAATACATGCCAAGTACCTACAAATCTATTTATTGCAAGAGATACCTTAAATGAGCCCTTATTGCTTTTTCTTTGCATTTTTGCATAGACTTCTAAGAGGTCAAATGCGGCGTCTAAGTCGTTTGGAGGGACAAGCCTCTCTTCTATTACAGCTTTTATGGAAGTCCATATGGCGACAATCTGAGCATTCTCAGTGTCCCATTCTATGGTATCCTTAAAGATAGGCTTTCCAGCGGAGTCTAGCTTGACTTGGCCTTTATCATCCATCTCCACAGCATCTATAAGATCTTTACCAGCATTAACTAGCTTTTTATCTAATGGATTATTTTTATATTTATTATACTTCTTGGCTCTCTTTACTAGCTTCTTGCTCATATTCCACTTCCTCGTAGTCTAATACCGACTCATATTGTGCTGTTTCTAGCATATTTAACATTATCTCTTGTATAGAGATTTTAGCTTTAATTTCTTCTATCCTTCCTTCCATAGAAACTATTTTAAAGGAAGTATAGGCTTTCAAGATATCGCAATTTTTTATTCTTCTGTTTAGGCTATTAAATTTCCTGATATCCATTTCACACTTTTCTATGTCGTCATGCATAGATAGGGTTTTTTCATTTATCTCAGCCCTAATAAGTGCCATGAGCTTAGAATGATCAGCCATAAAAGTAGGGCTACCCACAACAAGATCAAAGATATGGCAAAGATTATTAGCTGCTTCTTCCTTTGGTGTTTCAATGGAGTCAATGTCCTCTCCTCTGTCATAAGCTGCCCTGAGTACGACATCTAGAAGAACTTCTCTTGCTCTCTCAATTGCTTCGAATTCCTCAACACTGCCTCCTACATCAGGGTGATGTTTTTTAGCTAAACCTCTAAAGGCTTTTTTTATCTCTTCTGAGGTAGCATCCGAAGATATTCCTAGGATCTTATAAAAGTCTTCCACACATGCTCCGCTATTGAATCTGTTTTGTAAGGCACAGACTCTAAATTTTCTTTAGTTCTAAAATTCCCATTATGTGAATATCCAAAAACATGGGTAATCTCATGAATAACTGTAAAAGCCCATTGATCTATAGATCTTTTCCAAAACTTTCTCTCGTTTAGGTAAATAATCCCTTCTTGCTCATAAGCATTTACTCTAGACCATCTCCACCAAGGGCGATAGAATACTACATCTATCTTTTCTTTGGATTTTAAAAGTTGTTTAAACTGCCTAGAGAGCTCTATACCTATCTCCTCCTCTATAACGGAGTGAAACATGGGATGAGACATAATTTTGTTAGTAAGTTTCAATACTTTCTTTAATCTAGGTCTTTTATCTCTTTTCATTCATCCAATCCTTTAAGTTAACTTTACGTTTACTTTTGATATAAATTTTGTAAGCACTTTCAAGACTAGGAAGTTGCTGCCCATTTGCGTATCTACACAGTTGAGCAGCATCTATATTCACTAATTCTGAAAATGCCCTAAAAGTTAAACTTGATTTCTTTAAATACTCTTTTAGGGTCATTCTATTTCCTTTTAGAACCCGAAGCTATCGAAGTTTCCTTCTGCTGCTGGAGCTCCTTGTGTTGCTTCTCCGCTAGTAAATCCAGCGAACATATCTGACGCTGAAGCCTTAGCAGTGAATGCTTCGTTATTACCTTCTTTCAGTACTGCGTGTAAGTTAAGAGCTACACCTCTGTTACCATCAACATCATAACACCAAGCAGATACAGAGAATCTTACGTCATCTCCTGCTTTGATATCTTCTCTAAGAACTGGAGCGTGATTAGTGTCAATTACTCCTACGTTGAACTTAGTTCCGGCATTAAGAATTTTCATTCCAGCCATGTGAGGGTGTTCTTCATGTTTGTTAGGATCAGTATCCTTAACTGGAAGTTTCATTCCTGCTGGTAAACCTTTGGGCCACTTTTCGTTAGCTTTCTCCATACAAAGGGCTAAAAGTGCGTCAAAGTTTTCTCCTGCTGGAATTAACATTGCTGCTGAGAATTTTCCTTTCTTCTCGTCTGCCTCAAATAGGTTCCTGTCAAAAATTAATCTACCTTTAGGTGTTACTAGTCTTGTGTTTTCGTTACTCATCGTTAATCTCCGTAATATCGTTAGTTAGAACTCAACATTATCGTAAGTGATAATGCTGTCAAAATCGTTTATTGTACTGCTTACTTCTACTTCTGGTTTTTTATCTGTGTGATGTACTAGATTAAGTCCAGCTTCTGGCTTGTAGAAATAATCTGCTACTTTTGCCTTACCGAACTTCTTCTCTAGCTTTCCAACACCTAATAGCTTTTTCTCGTATATTTCATCACCAAAAGCCATATGTAATTCAGTCTCAGATAGTACTTTTCTATTAGCTCTACCTTTAACTAGCTTGTAACCTTTAACATATCCGCCGCTTTCAGCTTTGTGTTTAGCATAAGCTTGAACAGACTCTAGCCATTTCTTAACGCCCTTAGCGTGATCAAGTATGTTCATTAGGGTCAAATCGTCCATATGGGCAGGGTCTGGTAAACTAGCTTCAGTAGTTGCTGTCACCTCTGCAAAGTCCATTACAGCTAGTTCTTGGGCTGCTTTACGTTGCTCTGGGCATATTGCCTTGGCTGGACAAAAGAAACAATGCTCTCCTGCTTTAAGTGGAGCGTCTTCTTTCCTAGTATCATCTACGGCTACTCCTAATTCCTCCCCAAATTTCTCTAATTCTTCCATAGAAATCGTATGAGACTTTATAGGGTTTTGGATTCTTGGTTGAACTATAGTGAGCTTTATATTCTTAAAGTCCATTCCGTGAGCAGCCCCTAATCCATAATATTTTAACTGTGGATTGTCTAAAGCGAAAACTTCCTTTCCTTTCCCGTATTTAAGATCTATTACTTCTAAGGTTCCCATAAATTCTAAAACCATTGCGTCATTCGATCCATGCATACCTTCTCTGATAAAGTCTAAGTTAAAACTTTCTTCAATTATCAGGTCTTTATGCTCTCCTTTGGCAGCCTCTAGTACATAATCAACATATACTTGAACAAACTCAGCCATCTCCTCATCGACTTCATGGCCTAGCCACTCCATTCCAATATAGTCTGAGCATATTCCCGAGTTTTTAAGGGCATGTTCTGCTAATTCGTGAGCAGCAGTTCCAAGGTCTGCGTGAACTGAAGACTTTTGAGGAGGAGCTAATTTTATAAGATTATTAGATCCTTTACAAGTCATCCATCGGTGAGCACTCGAAGCCCCAACTACTGAATGACCTCTATTTTGTTGTTTTGTATCTGTACTCATTGTTGCTCCTTTACTTGTTTCCAGTTCTTTCGAGTATCAATATCTCTGATAGCTGAGTAGGAAACTAAAAACATCTTAGCTATTTCAGCTCTTCCGTATTTTTTACTTTTTAATAGTTTTTTAATACAAGCTACTTGAGCCTCATTTAGCTTACTAGCTACTTTTCTAAGTCCTGTATCAATAGCGTGTTTATTATTTCCAGAATACGTAGTAGCTTCTAGATTTATTAATCTATTGTCGGTTTTTACTCCGTTTAAGTGATTAACTACCTTGCCATTAGGTATATCTGAAAAAGTCTCAAGAACAAGCCTATGAACAAGGAAGCTTTTATTCCTGATAGATGTTTGAAGATATCCATTACTGTGATTAGACTGCTTTTTATCCATAAAAGGTCGTCTTCTTTTCACCCCACCCCTATTAGATATAATGTAATTCCAATCACTAGGTAATTGCTTCCAAACTTCCCTCATTATTATGCGTCCTTCAATTTTTTAGATAATTCTATAAAACATGTATCATCGAGACACTCTTTAAGAGATCCAACGCCACATACTTCTTGTATCAATGCTTTAACCTTATCTGCTGACCCTAAGCGAGTTGCAGTCTCTCTACACAATAGCATTAACTCTTCTGTAGTCGGAATAACCACGGGCTCTTTCTTTTTTACAGGTGCTTTTTTCTTAGCAGGTGCTTTCTTTTTTACAGGTGCTTTTTTCTTCTCTTCTACTACTGCAGTACTGGCCGCAGGGATAGGAGCTAGCATTACTAGGGCGTTATTTACATTCATGTTTAGTAAATTGTAGGCCTCTGTGTAATCATCACCGTCTTCAAGAGAGGCAGTTATTGTAACCTCTTTGTGCTCGTAGTTTCCTAAGTTTCTTCTCTTCATAATTTTAATTTCGCTAATGTACATAGTGTTCTTCCTTATATTATTCTATCTAAAACTGATTGTTTAGATGTTAGTGCAATCATGATTGCTTTGTCAATGTGAGATCCACACATTCTGTGTATTCTACATGAGTTTTCTTGCGTAATTCTATTAATACGCCTACTTGCCTGTTCGTTATCCGCTGGGACATAAGACATATCATTAAATATTAGATCGCTGGCTGCTGTCAGGGTGACTCCTGTAGACATAGCTCCTATAGTTGCGAGTATATAGTCTAGTCTTCCTGCTTGAAACTCAGTAACCCACTTATGTCTCTCGTCCATAGGTGTACTTCCAGTGATCACAGCGGAGTTTTTCAACTTCTCTCCTATAAGTTTGATAGAGGCTACATGATCTGAAAAGATAACCACGGGCCGCCCCGTCTCAAGGTTTAGGTTCTTTGCGTAATCAGCAGTAAAAGGAGCCTTAGCTAAGGCAGATCCTGTTTTTATAGACATAATATGTCCATCTAATTTGGACTGGTGGGCTGTGAAGTCTTTTAGTGAGGAATCGTCGTATTTATAGGAAACTTCTACATATTTTTCCAACATTTCTGGAATATCTAAAACATCCTTCGTAAGTCTTCTCATATACTTTCCACGGAAATATGTTCTTAGTTCTTCTTCATTTCTAAGCCCTTCAAACTTTCTAACAGTAACCGACCGACCTCTAACATTAATGTCGAAGCTTCTTTCATGGCTGAAATGCTGAGCAAACCTATATTGTGTTCGGAATTTATCTCTTATGTTCTTCCCATTTTTACCGCTTGGACAGTAAGATAGTAGAGTTAGTAAACTGTAAAACTCCTCAACTCTGTTTTTTACTGGAGTTCCAGTAAGGAGGGACAATCTTCGAGGAGGGCTCGCTATTATATACTTATGGAATAATTGAGTTCGCTTGGCTTCCAGATTTTTCAACAGGTGACTTTCATCACTTATCACATATTCTGCCCAATTAAACAGCTCTTTACAGTCTATAAGCTTCTCATAGTTAACTATGGCTACACGAATAGAGGGGCTTATTCTCCTAAAATCTTTTTTAGTGTTTATAAGCAATATTTCTTCTTCTTTTATATCCGTAAACTTCAAGAACTCCGCATTCCAGTTGAACTTCAAGAAAGCGGGGCAAACCACAAGAGTAGGACAGTTCATCTCTATAGCCACACTTATAGCACTTAACGTCTTACCGACTCCTGGCTCGTCCCCTAGCAAGGTGTAATCGCAAGCTAGCGCAAAATCTCTATACGCCGCCTGATGAGGGAAAGGAGTTACTGTTAACTTCACACATGTCTCCAGTTAGCCCCTGAGTATACGGCCCTTATAGTTTCTTTTTTGACGTTATAGATCTCCCCTATATTAGAGTATGTTAAACCCTCTTCTAGTAATAAACGTATTTCGGGGATATCGTCTTCTGTTAACTTAGATCCTCCATTTTTGGAGCCCTTAGCACTTATAAGACCTGTACTATAAGCATGTTTCTGGTTTTCGGAATAGGTGCACCATTCTAAGTTAGATACAGTGTTATTAGATTTATCTCCGTCTTTATGGTTTACACAAGGCAAAGACTCTGGATTAGGGATAAAGACCTTAGCTATCAATCGGTGAATTAAGTATTTTTGGGCTTTTCCGTTTTTTGATAGATTGACACGCCTATACCCAGAGGCTCCAATATAGGGCTTCATTACTTTGTAGGAATCTCCAGAATAGACAATACCTTTCTCACAGACACTATACCTAAAACCATTCCAAATACATTTCATTTAAAACTCCTCGTCACTAAAATCTGGTGTATACTCATTTATCAAGACATCCATAGTCCTATCAACCTCTTTGTTCCACTCATTACCCATAATAGAAAGCTTGATCCTACATAACTCTAGAAGTAGTTCAGAATATACTATGAGAGGGACTAATTTAGCTCTCTTCTGGTCTAATCCTTCTATGGAATCATTAAAAGTAGCTAAGGTCTCTCCTGAAGCTATAAGCTTGACAGATAATTTCTCTAGCATTTCAAAGTGACACTCTTGGCTTTTTACTAAAGTCTGTAATTGTAGCATTTTACTCATATTAAAACTCCTCGTTACTGAAATCGTTTGTCTCTTCCATATAAACCTTAAACTTGTTGTAATCGTCTAAGGCCCTCTCATCAATATATGTTTGTTGTTGTTTTACTTCTAATGGATATTTTCCGTACTCTGTTACATAACTAAGAGGAAACTTAACAATACTAGATTCAAAATCAGGGCTCCATATATCAGCGTCAAGTCGAACAGTTGCTTTTGCTTTGCTATCAGCCTTAAAGTAGAATCTGAATGCTTCATCCATGCACTTTGCAAGGAGAGATATTTCGCTACCATCACTACTACCCGAATCGTATTCAATATAAATAGCATCATGCAAAGTGTAAATAACATCTAATCCCCTATCCTGTGCCAAAGCAACAGCTTTTCTCATAATACAAGACCCCATGCCTTGTACTGGTACGTTTCCAATGGAGCGAAAATTATCATTATCTCCCCACATCATCCAACCATCTGCTAATCTTAGCCCTTTTCTTCTTTTATATACTTCTTGTAGCTTGGCTTTCCATCTCCAGAAGACAGGATATGCTTTCTTGTGTTTATTAATCCATCCCAAAGCCTCGTCAGGAGATACTTTCCTTCCGAATTTTTCACTAAGATCGTGGGCCAGACCATACTCTGACATATCGTATGAAAGACCTAGTACAACAGCTTTACAATTATCCCTTTCTTCTTTATGGCTTGACTTGGTTCCGGTCGCTGGTATATATCCAATCGCTTTTCCAAAGGCGAGATAAACATCCCCAGATTCATACGCTCTAAGCATTTTTTTATCCCCTGAAAGGAGTGCTGCGAGCAAGAACTCTTGGGAGGCATAATCAATTCCGCATATAGCCCGTCGTGGACGTGGTTGAATGAGAGATCGCATCCAAGCCGCTTTAAGAGGTATGAAGCTAGTTGCTGATGGTTGAGATCGTGCAGATTGCGCACCATAGATGCCGAAATAGGGTCTAACCCTTCCGTCTGATCCGACACTATCCCAGAACTTTTTCTTCCCTTTTCCTGCATCTTGATCTCCTGTGAATCCATTTAATCCTTGTTTTAATTTTAAGTATCTTTGCATTTGCGCTAAGAAATGACCCTCTGGATATGTGTGTGAAAAAGATACGGGTTTTTGGAATGCTTTAAGAGAGAGACTGAGCTGCTTATTTCCGCTTTCTCCTCCGTCCGTGAGTGTCCAATTTCTGTAGTTATTATCACTGCACCATTGTGTAAGTATCTGTCGAGTCTTTGTTTGATTCCACGAAAGGTCAAGTGGCCGCTTCTGGACTGTATTCCTAAAAATTCTATCCTCTCCGGTGTGTTCAAATTGGGAGTTAATATCGTTCTGACACGCCCAGATGATATTAGGCACCTGTGAACTAAAATTTCTCGTTCTACCAACGTCGATAGGGTAGCCGAGACTTTCCATACGAGCTGTTCGACAAGCGTATTCAGCTCTAGTTTTGACGTCTGCTCTAAGAGTTTCGACGTTAAACCTGCTGCCCCATAATCTTTTATATTCATTTATCATTTCCTTCCACATCGGCTCTA